>Ga0207422_1000431_pt1 | contig 134755 bp, 112 predicted proteins | sample MarCyaLeptolynsp_FD_187757 | JGI IMG/M metagenome (GOLD analysis project Ga0207422, IMG submission 187757) | Marine cyanobacterial communities from Panama - species 1 Leptolyngbya sp. (SPAdes) | ecosystem: Environmental > Aquatic > Marine > Unclassified | place: Panama: Panama City | collected...
GCTGTACACTAGCGTTTGGGCGTGCTGAAGCATGGTTTTAGTTGCCGTCTTCTACTTTTGACTACGCCCTTTTTTTCAGATTTTGTTCCCCAACGCAACCCTTACTGAGAATGGTGCAAGATCTCAGTTAAGGTACATCATCTGGAATGAAAATGTCTTTAATCATTGTTTTTTAATAAACCACAGAGACGCGGAGGCGCAGAGAGGGGTTGATTGGTGAGTGTTGTTTGTGAGTTAGTAAGGGGAGGTCTTCGTTTTTTCTGCGCGACTCGAACAGTCGAAATGATGTAAATTTTTGTAACCACAGAAGGTGCGAAAATTGGCAATTTTTGAGAACGAGCTTGCAAGGGTTTCAAGATATGGTGCGATTTTTGCGATCGCGCACAACATGGTTTGGTTGTTTTTTGTATCTATTTTTGCTTTAACTCCCTTCAAATCTCTGGTATTGCGTTTGCCAAAGATTTCACTTCCTCTCAAAACAGCGCTTTCGACAACGTCTTTTTAATTAAGCAAAAGTACTTAGATTGACAAAGCAAAATTTTTGTGGACACAAGCTTCCTTTGAGCGATCGCGGTTCCTTTCGAGAATTTCCTTTTTTACTTCAACTTTTTTGTCCTGTACTTGTAGCTGTTTCTCTTTCCTCTCCCATTGCCTCAGTTCCATAACAATAGACCTCACAAGTTCCAGAAGTGCGATAGAACTGCGATATGCCAGTCTTCGAGATCGTTTGTTTAGCCAATTCCTTAAAGTATGGCAGACGCTGTATTGCCGGAATCAAGACTGACAGTTCCGGTTGGTTGAGACCTGTTTCCCAGAGCGAGGATGGAGCGCTTGGCGAAGAACACTATCTCTTAGAAGATCGTCAAGAACCGCAACTTTTTAGCATTCTCAAAATTAATTGTTCTCAGCCTTGTCCTCAACCCCATCAACCTGAAAATTGGTACGTTAGCCGTCAATGGTGGGAACGCTGGCAATTTGTAGGGATGGCAACGATCGAACAGCTCAATCGCTTGCTAGCCGATGAAATTAAAAGAGCGACGAATAATCCCAATCTATTAGGAAATCAGAGCGATCGCACTCACTGGGACTCTTTACAAGCCAACCCGCTCAAGCGTCGCTGTGTTTAATTCGACCGCAAGCTTTAAGGTGGAAAATCAAGACATATCCAGAGAGCAATAAGCGTAAATTCAGAGCCATTTTCAACTTGCAAGACGTTGAATATAACTTAAGCCTTACCGATCCCATTTGGCGAGAAACGTTAGCTCAACTTCCCGACGGCGAATATTCAGCACAAGACGCGATCGCCGAGTTAAATTTAGACAACTTTCATCCCGATCGCTTTTTGTTGACCATTAGCCTCGTCCAGGCCTTTCGGGTCTGTTGGGATGCTTTCCCCCCCAAGAACGAACCCTCGAACGACTGTACGAAGAGATGCAAGGCGTTTTCGAGAGTGCTTATGAAGGTTTCGCAGCCGATCTGAACCCCGATCTTCCGGCGGCCACGGCGAAGCGATCGCAGCGCTTTTAAATACAAGTTATTGATAAACCCTCCCGTTGTGTTTAATCCATCCGTTGGCATGACGGCCAGACGGATCGCGGTGAGTCCAGTGGAGAACACCACCTTGGGAATTCCACTCATATTCGCCATAAAAGGCAACACGATCGCCAACTTGCAGCGAATTAATTCTCGGTGCTAAATCAATATTGTGGGCAATTAATAGAGTTTGCCCCGAACTGAGTCGAATAATAAATCGCTGGTGTTTGCTACCTTCCAAATCGTCCGGAAGCAACCGGATGACGCTTCCCTGACCTTCGACTTGAATATTACTTCTGCGGTTCTCAAAAGCATCAGATAAAATTTGCTCGCTCCCTTTCGACAATCTCAAAAGTTCTGGACTGGCCGCGGCTGTACTTTGAAAGCCTCCAGAAGCGGCCAGCATTAATGCTATCAACACGAGCAATTTCTTCATAACTGTTGTGTTCAACCTCGAAACTCACTTGAATAATATAGCGTTTTTCTATCTAGTGAGTGACAATATTATCCACTATAGGAAATAGACAATAGGTAGTAGAGAATAGACTTCATGAATCTGAGAAACACTATAAAATCAGCCAAAAACGATCTGTGTTTTGGACTAAAATAGCCACTGCTGGATTGTTTTTTTTTCCGAAAATACCTGACCTCTTCTCCTTAACCTGCAAAATCCCTATTTGAATTATTTTATACAAAAAAAAGCCTCATTGCTGCCTGCGAGCCGCTGACGGTTAACTGAAGTGACTTTCAACCCTAGCTGTTAATGTTCCCTGCACCCTAATGCTTTGTCAATTTTCAATTGAGGTCGGGGGACGACGAGGGAGATGTGGAGTTGGAGAGACAAGGGGGAAATCGAAAATCCCTCATTTCTTCCTTGACAGACTACTACAACTCTCTGTGAGTCGCGATCGCGAACCGAGATTTACAAGCTGTAGAAGTGCGCGATCGCGTTAAATTTTAAGCAACTTCAAAAACTTTACTATGACCCAGTTCAAGACATTTATCAGACGTTTGCTCGGACTCATCATTCTGCTCCTTTTGGCAATCTTGTGGGTGATGTTAGATGCCACTCCGGCCCTCGCCCAAGACCGAAGTATTAACTACAGCAGCACCCTACTGCGAAATCGAGATTTTTCTGGCAAAGACTTGTCTCAAGCTGTGTTTGCCGATGCAGATATGCGCGGTGCTAATTTCCAAGGCTCCGATTTGAGCGGTTCGATTTTGACCAAAGGTAGCTTTCTCCAAGCCAACTTAGAGGGCGTAAATTTCACGGGTTCGCTCGCCGATCGCGTTATTTTTGACCAAGCGAACTTAACCAATGCCATCTTTGTCGGCGCGATCGCCACCAACACTCGCTTCTTTGATGCCATCATTACCGGGGCTGACTTTTCCGATGCCATTCTCGATCCCTACCAAGTTTCCTTGATGTGCAAGCGGGCCGAGGGGACTAACCCCGTTACTGGAACGTCCACGCGAGAGAGTTTGGGGTGTCTCGAACAGTGACCAGTTATCAGTTGCGGAATTGGGGAGTTGGGGGACAAGGGAGACAAGGAAAATTGGGGAATTGGGGAGAAAGCGATCGCTCAAAACCCTGAACTCTGAATTCAGAATTCTGAACTCAGATACCCATTCGCCTCTCAAATGGATATTCTGGAAGGAGTGTTGTTGTTTTGCCCCTTATGAGCAGTTTTGTGGGATTGATGGTTGTTTTTCATTCGAGAGTCAGAAAGTGGTGGCGAGATCGCGCTTTGCCCGTTTTCTTCAGTCGTGGCGGATACCGTCCGCTTGCGATCGCCGCATGTCTCGCTCTTTTCGCCTGGAGTTGCCTTCCTCCCTCAGCTTGGGCGCAACGCACTTCTCCTCAACAGAGCGCTCAGTCCATTCAACCTTACCTCGATCGAGCGATCGCCAATGCCACGGAATTTACTCTCGACAATGGCCTGAAGTTCATTGTCCTAGAGCGACACAACGCCCCAATCGTGTCGATGGTGACCTATGCTGATGTGGGGGGAGTGGACGAGCCGTCGGGCAAGACGGGAGCCGCTCACTTCCTCGAACATTTAGCCTTCAAGGGGACTCCCAAAATTGGCACGCGGGACTATGAAGCGGAAAAGCCTTTGTTAGAGAAGTTAGACCGCCTCTTCGACCGCATTAAAGCAGCACAAGCGGCGGGAGATGAGGCGGAAGTTGCTCGCCTGGAAGCTGAGTTTGCCAAGATTGAGGCCGAGGCCGGCCAATACGCCAAGCAAAACGAGTTTGGTCAAATCATTGAGAAAGCGGGAGGAACGAACTTAAATGCTGCAACTTCTGCTGACTACACGGTCTATTTCTATAGCTTTCCGTCTAACAAATTAGAGCTATGGATGTCTCTGGAGTCGGAACGGTTCCTAGACCCAGTCTTTCGAGAGTTTTTTAAAGAGAAGCAGGTCATTTTAGAAGAACGGCGGCTGAGAACTGAGAATTCCCCCGTGGGCAAAATGATTGAGGCGTTTCTCGATAAAGCCTTTGAAGTTCACCCCTACAAGCGTCCGGTGATTGGCTACGATGAGGACATTCGCAACCTGACGCGGGACGATATTCAAGAATTTTTCGACGCGCACTATATTCCCAGCAAGCTCACCGTTGCGATCGTCGGCGATGTCGATCCGGCCCGGGTGAAACAAATGGCGCAGACATATTTCGGTCGCTATCCCGCTCAGCCTCTACCCGATGACGCGATCGCAGCCGAACCGCCGCAGCGACAAACGAAGGAAGTTACTCTCCGTTTAGATTCTCAGCCTTGGTATTTGGAGGGCTATCATCGTCCCTCTCTGCGCGATCGCGACCATGTTGTTTACGATCTGATCGGTAGCCTGCTCAGCAGCGGCCGCACGTCTCGCTTGTACAAGTCTTTGGTGGAAGAGCAGCAAATTGCCCTAACGGCCCAAGGCTTTAGCGGTTTTCCGGGCGATAAATACCCCAACCTCGTCTTACTCTACGCCTTAACGGCTCCGGGGCATAGCGTCGAAGAAGTGGCTGCATCTCTGGCGGCCGAACTCGAACGCCTGAAAACCGAACCCGTTACCGCACGGGAGTTGCAGCGGGTGAAAACCCAGGCAAAAGCTGGCTTGCTGAGAACCCTAGACTCCAATTTGGGGATGGCTCAGTTGCTCGCGGAGTATCAGGGGAAAACGGGGGACTGGCGCAATTTGTTCGCACAACTCGACGCGATCGCCGCTGTCACTCCCGCCGACATTCAACGGGTCGCCCAAAAAACGTTTACCCCCGAAAACCGGACGATCGGCCGCATTTTGCCCAAGCAAGATGAGTAGAGTTTTGAGTTCAGAGTTCAGAGTTATGGGTTCAGAGTTTTGAGTGATGAATTTCTCCCCGACTCCCTCACTGTTTACTGTTCGCCAGTCAATGAAAAAGATAAAAGCAAAAATTCAAAAGTTAATTCCCTGGTTGGGCCTCGCGATCGCGGCGATCTTCTTCACCGTGTTTGTTCGCAGTCCGGCGATGGCTGCAACCGCTCAACACTACACCGAGCTAGAGTTTCCGCCTCTGAAGGAAGTTGAGTTACCTGCCTACGAACGCTACCAACTCGACAATGGCCTCACGGTTTATTTGATGGAAGACCGCGAACTCCCGTTAATCAGCGGAACGGCCATCATTAAAACCGGTTCCCGCTACGAACCCGCCGATAAAGTCGGTCTCGCCGATCTCGCCGGAACGGTGATGCGAACGGGAGGGACAAAACGCCATTCCCCCGACGAATTGAACGAACTGCTCGAACAGCGAGCGGCTGAGGTGGAAACATACATCAGTCAAAATTCGGGCGGTGCCAGCTTTGAGGCGCTCAGCGAGGACTTGGAACTTGTTTTCAAGCTTTTTGCCGAAGTGGTACAAGAACCCGTGTTTGCGCCTGAGAAGTTGGAATTAGCGAAGACTCAACTGCGAGGAAGCATCGAGCGGCGCAACGACGATCCCGACAATATTACTCGACGGGAATTTCGCAAGCTCGTGTATGGCGATCGCAGTCCCTATGCTCGCACGGTGGAATATGCGACGCTCGACAATATTGACCGCGATGATTTAGTTGACTTCTACCAAACTTACTTCCGCCCCGATCTCACCATTCTCGGAATCGTTGGGGATTTTGACTCCGCCGCGATGAAGTCTCTCATTGCCCAAACCTTCGGCGGCTGGAAAGCCCAATCTTCCGACCCGCTTCCCCCCATTCCTTCGGCGACTCAGGCGAATCAAGGGGGCCTCTTTTTTGTCAACCAGCCCCAACTCACCCAAAGCTATATCCAGATGGGCCACCTCGGCGGTCAATTCGACAGCCCCGACTACGCAGCTTTGAGTGCGGTTAATGGCATTCTCAACGGGTTTGGCGGTCGCTTGTTCAATGAAGTGCGATCGCGCCAAGGGTTGGCTTATGTTGCCTATGGCTTTTGGAGCGCGCAATACGACTATCCTGGCGTTTTCGTGGCTGGGGGACAAACGCGATCGGATGCAACCGTCCCTTTTATTAAGGCGATCTTCTCGGAGTTAGAAAAAATCCGCACGAGCGCGATCTCGCCGGCAGAGTTAGCCTACGCGAAAGAATCGATCCTCAACTCTTTCGTCTTTAACTTTGCCGATCCCGACCGAATTCTGTCGCGTTTGCTGCGCTACGAGTACTACGACTACCCAGCCGATTTTATCTTCCAATACCAACGAGCCATCAAAGCGGTAACGGTAGAGGACGTGCAAAGGGTCGCGCAAAAATATCTCAAACCCGACCAAATTGTGACTCTTGCGATCGGCAATGAGTCGGAAATTCAACCGCCTCTGAGCGATCTCAACTCAACGGTGAAAACGGTTGATATTTCCATCCCTCCCGCTCCCTCAGCAGCGATCGGCGACTCGTAGATCGCGTCTACTGTTCTTCTCTCAAGATACAAGGGAGTAGGGAGTCGGAGGACAAGGGAGACCTGGAGACAAGGAAGAGTGGGAATAGGGAAAGGAATCGAACGACCGAGTGGATGCAAGTTCAAAACTCAACGCGATCGCCGTCTTTGAGATAAGCGGCCCCTTTGACGGCGATGCGATCGCCCGCATTCAGGCCGCTGAGAATTTCAACTCGCTCGCCAGGAAGGAGTTTCCCCACTTCAATGGCGGTTGCTGCGACAGTACTATCGGCATTGACTTTGTAGGCGATCGCGTTCCCATCGGGTTGCGGGAGAACTGCACCAGACGGAATGGTCAGACCGGCGGATGAGGAGGTCGTAATCGCCGCTTTGAGAAACATTCCCGGTTGTAGAGAGGCGGCACTCGGCAAGTCAACTTTCACAATTGCTTGGCGAGACTCTGCATCCACCAGCGGATCGATTTCTCGCACCGTTCCCGTTAGCTTCAGCGCTGCGTCCGAACCGGATGTAATGGCAACTTTCTGCCCCGGTCGAATTTGCGACAGCTGCGTCTCCGGAACTTGCACTCGTAGTTCCAAGCGTCCATTTTGAATGATTTGGAAGAGTTCTTGCGAAGAAGAGGTCGTATCGCCAACGCGAGCGTTCCGTTGGGCAATTTTACCGCTGCGAGGAGCCAAAACGTTCGTGTCTTTCAACTGTGCGGTGACCAGTTGTACTTGGGCCTTAGCCTCGGCCAGGCGGGCCTCAGCTTGCGTCACCACCTCTCGACGCGGCCCGGCCTGTACCAAAGCCAAGCGGCGTTGTGCTTCCTGTAAATTTGCGGCCGTGCGCTGCTTTTCCGTCAGCACTTCGTCCAACCGATCCTGCGCGATCGCGCCATCTTTTCGCAAACTTTGATAGCGCCGCGCCCGTTCCCTCGCCAAATCCGATCGCGCCTTAGCCTCGGTTACCTGCGCCCTGGCTTGGGCAATTTCTTCCGAACGACTCCCCGCCTGCAATTCCGCCAAACGCGCCTCTGCTTGGGCGACAGCCGCATTTGCTTGAGCCAGTTGCGCCCGCAGTACCGCACTGTTGAGGCGGACGAGGGGTTGTCCGGTTTTCACATAACTCCCCTCTTCTACCAGGACGGATTCAATTTGCAGTCCCGTCGCCTGGGCCGTCACCGGAATCATCTCGAACGCCGCCACCGTCCCCGTTGCATCGAGCGTCCGGCTAACGGTTGTTGACTCGACCTCCGCCACCGTAACCGTTTGCACGGGAGCTTTCGATTTGGCCGCGATCGCCTCCTCCGGGGCCGTCCGACTGGCCTGTCCGGGGGGAATAATCCGACTGCCAACGAACGCGATCGCCAGCCCCAAGCCAATACCAATGAGGAGTCCTCGTCCTCCCCCGTACCAAGGCTGTGGCGGTTGCTCTGACTGTTCCGGGATCTGCTTGGTCACAATTTCCTGCATTTTGGTGTTGAGAGGACGGTTGAAAGAAATGAAGTTTTTGTTAAGCTCACTTTACTTAATATTACTTAAAAATCGCTGAAACGTCCGACTCACATCTGATGCGAATTATCTGAAATCTTTGTAGGGGAAAGGGAATAGGGAATAGGGAATAGGCAACAGGCAATAGGGGGGAGAAGGCAACGGCAAAGTTAGGGGTATAGCTCTCTGAAACACATTAGGCGTGACTCTTGTGAGCCAGCGATCGATATCCCACAAGACGAAAGCAATTGGCACGCTGCTGTTGCGTTGTGACACTTTTGCAATGGGTGGCGCTATCTTGGGAAGCAGGAAATAACAGTGCGGCTGAATGAAACAAGTGCGCGTACCGTCAGGTCGGCAAAGCCATCGCCCTACCCTCGACCAACGAGTTGTCCTCGACGGGACTTGGGAGCAGTTTAAGTTAATCGAGAAGGCTGCGGCAGATTCGCCCGGAGTCAAGCTATCCTTTTTTGCAGGCACGATTGAAATTCTGATGCCAGGATTCCAGCACGAACAATTTTCAGAAATTATTGGCTACTTGGTAACCACCTTTCTGTTGATGCGAGGGATTCGATTTTACCCGTCTGGTTCGATGACGCAGGAGAAGGCGGGAGAGGTTTCAACCCAAGCAGACAAATCGTTTTGTTTGGGGGAAGCAAAAGCAATTCCCGATCTCTCAATTGAGATCGTCTACACCAGTGGCGGCCCGAGCAAGTTACCCAAATATCAAGCTTTGGGAGTGCCGGAGGTGTGGTTTTGGGAAGATGGCACGTTGCGGCTGTATCGCCTGCGAGACAAGGGGTATGAGGAAATCTTGCAGAGCAAATTGTCTGGGTTAAAAGCGTTGGATCTTGAGTTGCTCAAACGTTGTATTTTATTGGGCGAGACAGATTTAGCTGAAGCGGTGAGGGTATTTCAGCAGGGAATCTCTACAGTGGGTCAATAGAATATTTCGAGCAGATTAAGCCCCAATTGCTTGGCGCTGCGAGTAAATTTCTTCTATCAGCAGATCGCGCAGTTCGTCAGCAATGTCGATGGGAGGATTTCCGGCGAGAGCGCGTCCAATGAGTCGTTCTGCTTCTCGGAGTTCGGCACACTCAAGGGCCAGTACGGCGGCGCTGCGATGGAGGACGGAACGAGTTGGTTCAAAATCTAATTGGTTGGCTGCTAAATCCGCCGCCGCGCGTTCTTTAGTAAAAGCAGCTTGGGTGAGGGTACGCACGAGGTCAGTATCCCCGCGCTGACGAGTGAGAATGGCGCGATCGACCAGTTCCATTGCTTCGCGGTGGAGGGTTTCTACGGTCTGCATTTTTCGACGATTCTAAGAGAATGGGAGAACGCGATCGCGTTATCGCATCTTACAGCTTATAGCGTGCAGATATTAGACATTCCAGAAGTTCGGCAGTGAGAGAATAAAACACTGATTAAGATCTTCTTTTTGTGTACTTTTATCTTTGCAAATAACCAACTAATAAACTCCACAAGTAGAAAAAATCTAATTGCATAGCCAGCCCTGCATAAGCTATTTGAGCATTAGTATCTCTTGTGCGTTGACAAATACGAAACAAATGAATAACCGCATCAAGCATCAGATCATTTTTTCTCATCTTTTTACCTCGATCAAACAATTCTTCAAATAAACTTATTGCTGTTTTCCATTCCTCTATGGATTCATGGAATCTAGCACGATTCGCTAATACTTGGGCTAATTTGATATCAGAATGATCCAACTGCCCATAAGCCAATTCTGCTTTGTCTAAATAATAATTTATTTTTTCTTTTGAAATAGGCTTTGTTTTACAGTAACTTGCGCCTGCTAGAAGGTAAATGTTACCTTCACTTTCATAGAAAGAAGCTAAATGATCATAAAAATAGTCTTCTTTGTATTTGTTAAAGCTAAGAATAGCGTCCTCTAAAAATTCCTGAGATTTTGTAAAATTATTTCTTCGATATTCTAACCAACCCAATCCATAATATACATGTGCAAGAAAGTATAAATTTCCACTTTGTTGACAATAAAGTTTTCCTCGATTTAAAATTTTATTTGCTTTCTAAAATTGAGTATTTCTTACATGGACAATCCCTAGGCTATAATAAGCTCGACCTAAATCAAATTGATTATTGAGCTTTTTCAAGATATCAATACTTTTTTCGTAAGATTCAATGGCATTATTATCTTTGCCCAAGCGATCGTAGCAGCTTCCTAGATTCATTAAACTATTAGATTCTTGGTAAAGAAAATTATTGACTCTAAAAAAATCTGTTGCTTGCACTAAATACTCTACAGCTTTTTGAATATCATGTGTTTTTGTAAATCTTTGTAAGGCAATACCAATTCCTAGCTTGTTGAGAGCCAAATGAAGAAAATCATTATGCTTTTTACTGATTTCAATTCCTTTTTTGTGAAATTCAGAAGATTGACTGAATTTTCCAGTTTCTTCTAAATAACGTCCATATGCAAAATACAACCAAGCGACATTTTGATTGCAATCCTTTCTTACTTCCTGAATTTCTAGTTGATCAATTTCTTGCTTTAGCCATATTCCCAACACTCTCCAATCTTGACTCATTTCGCAATAATTAAAAATTGCTTGACAAGAAGCTATTCTGTGTTTTTTGTTGTCGGTACTTATTAACTTATCGAAAACGCAATTTTTATCTTTTATTAATCGAATTTCTTTATTAAAATCTTCGATTTTTGAGTTTTCTATAAATATTTTTCTATTAAATTCATTTGCTTTTTTTAGCCATTGTTCTGAAAGATTTTTGAAAGATTCGTTATAAGACAACTTAGAAATTAAAAAATTAGATCTTTTTTTATTCATATTGCTCCCTTAAAGTCTCTGAAAAAAACTGGGCAGTTAATGAATGTACAGAAACTATATTTTCTGTTATTTCTACCAGCGATAATTGCTTGAGCTTCTTAATTGCATTATCAACGTCAAGTTTAGATAAAATTTCTCCGTCAAGGTTTTTAATTTCATATAACAACTCTAATGGTATAGGTTCAGAATCATCTGATAAATAAATCAATAAGGTTTGAGCATTAACAGAATTATTTCTATCTAATTCTTGCCAAGCATCTTCAAAAATATAATTATATAGTTTTTGTTCGTCAGAAACTGATGATAATCTCTCGATAATTCGATCGATATTCCAATATTTTGCATGATGACTAACAACCAATCTCATTGCTAAAGGCATACCATCAGTTATTGTCAATATTTTTGATAGTTTAGATTCTTCTGCTTTGAGTATTGTTTCACAATTAAGATCGCGAGCCATTACCCTTAAAAATTCTTTTGAGTCCTTACGACTCATTTTATTTACATCACACTGAAATGTATGAGAATCAACTTCTTTTCGGCTTGTTAAAATCAAACGACCATTTCCCAATAATGGCTTAAGTTTGGTGGATATGATTCCTGGATTCCCTGAATCTTCTAATCCATAAATGACAATCAGCGTGGGAATTTCAATCATTTTTTTGTATATATGTTTATATAAATAATCAATATCTTCTCGAATATGATTTGTTATTTCTGGGATTTGACAACTGATTTCTCGAAGTGTTTGCTCGTAAGTCAAAGTTGACTCTCTCGCTCTTGATTCTTGCTTGAAACTCGAAAGCTCAAATTGCTGCTTTTTAGCTCGAATCCAAATTATTTTTTTTATGATTTTCTTGTTGTAAGCTTGGGTAGAAATGTGGTGGCATAATGCGGTTTTACCGATTCCACCCAATCCAACTAAGCTAATGACCTTATTGGCATCCCTATTCTCTAACTGTTTAAGAATCTTGATGGATTCTTCAGTTCTTAGAATGAATCTTTCATAGGTTTTCTCTCGATCCAGTTGGGGAAAAGATGGCTCTTTAACTGTTGTAGCCCTTGATTGCTCTATTATTGGTTCCGAGTTGGAAAACTTACGAAAATCTAGAGAAACGATTTCCCATTTTGATAACATCTCGAATGCAAAGGCACTGGCGTGGTGAGAAGCCTTTTCCTGTCGGATTGGTTCGGGTTTTTGACCAGATTTTTTAGAATCTTCATTTTTGCCTTCAATTAAATCGGAAATGCCTCTAATCACGATTGCCTTAATCTCAGGATAGGCAAAGACCGCACTCAGAAAACCAAACCCTTCCATCTCGACAGCAACTGCATCGTTATAACTATCTTTCAAAAACTGAAAAATATCTGACTTCGTGGAAGCTAAAACCTTTTCCCCAGCAGCAATGGGAGCAACAAAGACGCGAGGTTGTGGGGAAGGTTGACTCGACAGCCGTTGCAACCACTCCCCCTTTCTTGCCTCTGCTTTAGCTCTCTGTACCAGTGCATAAGCTGACTTACCGACCTTGGGGCGAATAAAAAACTGTTGGCTGTCTCCGACTTTGCCCGACTCATAACCGTAAACGTCCGTCGCTGCTACCACATCCCCGATCGCGACATCTTTGATTCCTCCCGCAATCCCCACAAATAAGAGAATCTCTGGCTGGAAATAGGCGATCGCGCGTTCTGCTTCCACTGCAGCCCCCGCATTTCCCGCACCGACCTCAACAATTCCAACTTCCCACTCTTGTTCGCTGGCGATGAACTTCCCCCGTTCGTAAATCGCTCCTTGGGGGTGCATCTCTTCCTGAAGATCGGTCAGATGACTGCGGACAGCCATATATTCAACAGGGAGAGCCGTCAATATTACTGCACGAGGCATAAGTGAATTCCGAACATCGCCAAACATCTACCATTTTGACGGTTCAATCTAAATTTGCCCACAAACGAGAGAATTTCGGGGGCCAACCGAGGAACTATTCGCGATCGGTCACAATAGAAAAAGGTTTTGAGGAACTGGCAGGCAATGAGCAACCAAGACCAAATTCTGGAAATGTTCTTCAAGGAATACGACAAACTCAAATCGGAACAGGCTCAGCGCATTGGCTTTCGAGATAACTTGCTCTACGTGACGCTGACATTGTTTGGAACCGTGATTTCCTTCGCTCTCTTCAATCCCTCTCACTACTACGCCTTGCTGGTGATTCCCTGGATTTGCCTGATTCTCGGTTGGACTTATGTCGTCAATGACGAGAAGATTTCGGCAATTGGTCGCTATATTCGCTACAAGCTAGTGGAGAAGGTGAAAGAACACACCGGCTATACCGATTTGGACAGTCTCTTTGGTTGGGAAATTGCCCACCGCGACGACAAGCATCGCCGGCGGCGCAAGATTCAGCAGTTGATTGTGGATGAAATTACCTTTGTTATTTCCGGCGCGATCGCTCTATCCGCATTCTGGTTTCTCGTCTCTCAACCCCCGATCGCGGTTCTTGTCCTCTCCGGGATAGAACTGCTCTTGCTTATCGTTTTGGGTGTCGAGATCTGGATTTATGCCGACCTCGCACGAGGACGCTGAACGCCAGCCCCTAAGCCCTTTGCTATGCTGATAAACACGCACCCTCTGCGATCTCAATTCAAGAAGTTTCAAGCCTTCCCGTTCTAGAGGAAACAGGGGAGACGCGCAGAAAAAGCGATCGCGCTTTGTCCGAATACCCGATCCTGAAAATTGACTGCTATGACCGAACAACTCACCCGCATCTGCATCCTTGGGGGCGGCTTTGGTGGCTTGTACGCAGCCCTACGCCTGAGCCAACTTCCTTGGGAGGATGCGGAAAAACCCGAAATCGTCTTAATCGATAAAAACGATCGCTTTTTGTTTGCCCCGCTGCTCTACGAACTCGTGACCGGCGAGCTGCAAACTTGGGAAATTGCCCCGCCTTTTGAAGAATTGCTCGAAGACACGGGTATCCATTTTTACCAAGCTGAAGTGACGGGACTCGATCTCGACGCGCAGCAAATCCAGCTTCGCGAGCGCCCCGAACTGTCCTACGACAAATTAGTCCTCGCCATCGGCGGCAAAACCCCCGTCGATTCGGTTCCCGGAGCCAAGGACTATGCCCTCCCCTTCCGCACCCTAGACGATGCCTACCGCCTCAACGAACGCCTGCGATTTTTGGAGCGCTCCGATCGGGATAAAATTCGCGCGGCGGTTATTGGGGGTGGTTATAGCGGGGTTGAACTCGCTTGCAAACTCAGCGATCGCTTGGGAGAGAGAGGGCGCACTCGCCTCATCGATCGCGGCGAACAAATTTTGCGTTCCGCCCCAGAGTTTAACCGTCAAACCGCGCAACAAGCCCTACAAGAGCGGCAAGTTTGGCTGGATTTGGAGACAACGATTGAGTCGGTTGGCTCTGAAACCCTCTCTTTAATGTATAAGGGCCAAGTCGATACCATTGCCGTTGATGTGGTGTTGTGGACGGTGGGAACTCAAGTCTCAGAACTGGCGCGATCGCTCCCCCTCGCCACCAACGAAGACGGGTTGCTCCAGATAACCCCCACCCTGCAAGCGAGCGATCGCGACGAAATTTTTGCGCTCGGAGACTTAGCCGACTGTCGCGATGCCACCGGACAAAAAGTCCCCGCCACCGCTCAATCTGCCCTCCAGCAAGCAGACTACTGCGCTTGGAATCTGTGGGCTTCCCTCGCGGGCCGTCCTCTGCTACCCTTTCGCTATCAGCCCCTAGGCGAGATGATGGCACTCGGCAAAAACAATGCCGCGCTCTCTGGTTTGGGGGTCAATCTAGATGGCACATTTGCCTATCTGGCCCGACGGTTGATTTACCTCTATCGCTTGCCCACCCTCAAGCACCAACTCACCGTTGGGTTGAATTGGATGACTCAGCCACTTGTGGAATTGTTCTCCGAGTAAAAAATTAATCAGGTTAGATGGAAAAACCGCAAGCGATCTTTTTGGATGCTGTTGGCACGCTCTTCGGCGTTCGCGGCAGCGTGGGTCAGATCTACGGGCAAATTGCCCGCGACTTTGGCGTAAAAGTTCCGAGCGAAGAGTCGGAGCAAGAATGGCAAGCCTTTTGTCAAACCCTCGATGATGCGTTTTTCCAAAGTTTTAAAGCATCTCCCCCCCTCACATTCCCCAACGTCGATCGATTGGAGATTCCCGTAAAAGAATATCAATGGTGGCAGGCTGTCACCCACTCGACCTTTGAAACAACAGATCTGCTCGGACAGTTTTCTAACTTTGAGGCCTTTTTCAACCGACTCTACGGTCACTTTGCCACGGCTCAACCCTGGTGTCTCTACGAAGAGATTTTGCCCGTTTTGCAACAGTGGAAGTCCGAGAAAATTGAGCTGGGGATTGTTTCTAACTTTGACTCTCGCATCTATGCCGTCCTCAAAAGTTTGGAACTCGACAAATATTTCACCAGCATCACCATTTCTTCGAGTGCGGGAGCGGCCAAACCTGACGGCCAAATTTTTGCGATCGCCTTAGCCAAACACAATTGCCAGCCCCAACACGCCTGGTATATTGGCGATAGTTTTGAAGAAGACTATCGAGGGGCGAGTGCGGCCGGTTTAAAAGCGTTCTGGCTGGAGCGACCTTCAGACCCTTAAAATCGCTGTTTTCTGAGCTATTCCGCATTTAATTTGCAATGTGGGACTGACAGGAAGACTCGGAGACAGGGGAACGGGGAGATTGAGTCGAGCCTATTTAGATGCGCCTTAGCTGAACAACCCCAAAAATTTTCGGCTATCTTTGAATCAAATTTATACTCTGATGGGGGAGAACTGCCTTGGATAGTGCAAGCCACCAAAAAATTCTCGGCTATTTCATCGAAGAAGCCAAAGAACATCTCGAAACCCTCGAACAAGGGTTGATGGACTTGTCTTCAGTTGTCAGCGAACCTGAAAAGATCAACGAGATGTTTCGCGCCGCTCACTCTATTAAGGGAGGATCGGCAATGTTGGGCTATGGCAGCATTCAGAAAACAGCTCATCGGTTAGAAGATTGTTTTAAAGTTCTCCGAGAACACGAAGTTCCCGTCGATCAAAAACTGGAAAATCTTTTTTTTAAAGGGTACGACACGCTTCACGAACTGCTCGAACAGTTGGAAGGGCCCTTTGGCTTGCAAGACGATGAGGCGGAGAAAGTAACCCAAGCGTCCGAGTCAGATTTTGCCGAACTCCAGAACTACCTTTATGAGTTGGTGGGAGGCGACGCGCCAGAACTCTCGGCAGAACCGACGTTAGCCGCAGTTCATCCGGCGGGAACCCCCCAGCTTACGCCGGAGCAAGAAATTGCCGCGCGCGCGAGAGAGATGCTCAAGGAGATGTTAAAACTCTTTCAGCAAAAAGCAACGGCAGACAACCGCAAAGCGCTGCAAGGGTTGTGCGCGAAGCTCGCGAAACTGGCTCCGAAGGAGAAGGGATGGCAAGTGCTGACGAAAACGGCTTATAAAGCGATCGCCAATCCTAAATTTTCCTTTCGGACTCTGGCTCCGGTCGCGATCCAAGAACTCAAGCAAGGGAGCGACGCGATCGCGCTCGGTCAAGGTCAGACCATTCAGCCAAGCGAAGATTTTAAGCAACTCGCCGCAGCCAAGCAACCTCAAATTTTGATGCCGGTCGAACCCAAAGCCGCTGCCAAAACCCTGGAGCGCATTTTCAACCAAAAGCAGCTCTCCCAAATCGTTCAGCTTTTGAAAGCGAAGTAATTTCTCCTCAGCGCCTAACGGCGAGGGAGTAGGGAATAGGGAATAGGGAGTCGGGTCTTTCATTGAGCATTTATTAATTCCGTAGCTTGATAAAAGCGTTCGGGGTGCTGCGATCGCTGAATTCTGAATTCTGTGCGCCCCACCGACACCCGTTATCGGTCAAGGATTCAAAGAAACACCCATGGGGACGCTGTAGGGGCAGGTTTTCTCGATCTCTCGTGTCTCTTCGATAAGATCGGGCTGTTTAAACCTGCCCAACCCTAAGGGAAACGTTGTGTTTCTTAGGAGATAATAAGATTCAATTTATGAAATAATTAAACCTTATCGATAATCCTCTTCTCTCAACCGTGTTTCAACTGTTACAGCCTGCCATCTCGGCCATCCAGCCGTTTTTAGTTCCAATCTGTTTTGTTGCGGCTTGGGGGTTGGCGATCGCTCTGGTTTGGAGCGCGATTGCCTCCGCGCGATCGCTTCTCGCTTGCCGCAAGCAGATGCACGCCATTCCCTGCCCTCACTGCCAATTCTTTACCAACGATCCTCGCCTCAAATGCACCGTGCAACCTTCCCTGGCTAGTACAGAAGGGGCAATTCACTGTTTGGACTATTGCCCCAGACAAAACATCTATTCTCGCTCTTCCCCACCGAGCGCGTAACCTCAGAGGAACGGCACGGCACGGACGGAACGGGAGTTTGATTCAGAGGAGAGGGACGAGAGCGCGCGATCGCTGCGAGACAGACATCAGATTAGCGAGCTTGTAGAGCAAACGCGCGCCCACATTCCCATCCCACTCATCGGACGGCCCGGGCGCAACTTCGCACAGATCGAAGCCAATAATCGTTTTGCCGGCCTTGACGATCGCTTGCAATAGATAGATGACTTGGTTAAAGTCCAAGCCGCCGGGAACGGGAGTCCCCGTGTGCGGGCAAAAGCGGGGGTCTAAACCATCCACATCAAAGCTCACGTAAACATTCTGGGGGAGCGCGGCCGCGATCGCGTCGCACTGAGCTGCCCAAGTTACTCCCTGGTAGGCGTTGGCTTTTAACTGCCAGTCATCGAAGAGGGTAATTTTGCCATTGGCTGCGGCCCGCTCCATCTCCTCCGGACAGCTATCTCGAATGCCCACCTGGACTAAATGGCTGACTGCGGGTAATTGAACGGCATGATACATGATTGAGGCGTGCGAGTAGGTAAACCCTTCGTAGGCCCGACGCAAGTCGGCGTGAGCATCGATGTGAAGAATACCGTAAGTTTCGCCTCGTTCGGCGAGGGCCTGCATCAGTCCTAACGGTACGCTGTGGTCGCCGCCGACGATGCCGACGAGTTTGCCTTGGGCGAGAAAGGTTCGGGCGCGATCGCGCACCCAATCATTGAGCGCTTCTGAGGCTTGATTGACGGCTGCTAACTCGGCCGAGATCGCGCGATCGGCGACCCTTCCCCCCCGCTCTAGATGCGCGATAACCTTTTGAACGATCTGTCGCACTCTCCGGCTTTGCGCGCGGATTTCCGAGTCGATTGGAACCGTACCATAACCGATTTTCCAGGCCGCTGGAACGTCGAAGTCGTACCAGTCGAGTTGCACGGATGCAGTCAAAATGGCTTGCGGTCCGTCCGCCGTCCCCCATCCATAAGATGTGGTGGCATCCCAAGGAACGGGAAGCAAAATAACGCTCGCTTCCTCCAAACTGTAGGGCAAGCCGAAAAAGTTTCCATTGGGTACGATGAGGGCATTCGGGTCTAAGTTGTGGTGCATTTCACTGGCGATCGGGACGGGAGACATTTCGGTTTTTGGAGCGATCGCCATCCTATTTCGGTTGCGAACAAAAGATTTAGGCAAAAGGGAGTCGGAGTAAGCTCTTCGCAAAATTTTAATGCGTTTTGATTCTTCACCAATCATTGAGGATTGCTATAAGACAAATCATTGCCGGGCGAATGCAATTCGCCCCTACCCATCGATCCTAACGGATAGGGCAAGGGCGATCGATGATTTCTGCGAGAATTTTGAACCTTAAGGGCAGAAAACGAGCGCTAAAGTCGGAGAGCGTACAGTATGGAAAGAACTGTAGTGTCGCCCATCTGCCATGACCGAGGAACAATCGCCGCCGCCTTCCCCCTTGCAGACTGTCAAGCAGTTGACCGAAACCCTCACTGCTTTTGCTCAGTGGATTGTGGAATTAATTCGGGGACGCAATTGGTTTACGTTGCTGCTGTTGCTGGATGCGAGTTTGATTCTGTTTGGCAAACCTGTCGCTGAATTTTTGGCGAAGTTGTTCGGTTTTGAGCTTCCGGAACAATTTTCAAGCGGGTTGTGGCTTGCGGCAGGGGGTATTTTTCTGGCTGCCATTCTCGTTGCCGTGGTAACGATGCCGCGATCGCAACCGGAGGAAGTTGAGTTTGCAGAACGCAAGGCGATCAAGGGGTTGCGAGCTTTTACAAAAGAAGATGCGGAGGTGTTTGCGCGGCTGCAACGGGAGAGGGTGCTGCGGAACTGTATCGAAGCACTCACCCACAAGAATTTTCGCTTCGGCGTGCTGTATGGCGAGTCGGGATGCGGTAAAACGTCCTTTCTTCAGGCGGGGTTGCTGTATCGCCTCAGTCAGGAGGATAGTCCGGAATTGGGGGTTTATGTTCGCTTTAGCGACAAGGAGGCGCTGACAACGGTTCGCAAAGCCATTGTCGAGCAATTGCCCTTAACCGCAGAGGACGTGAAGGATGCAGATTTTCTCGCGCTGATGACACAGGCGGCGGAGAGTGCGGAGAAACCCCTCATCCTCTTTTTCGATCAATTCGAGCAGTTCTTCGTGCATCGGAAGCAAAAAGCGGATCGCGAACCCTTTATTGCCGGTTTGGTCGCTTGGTTCGAGCATCCCGAACCGCCTCCCGTGAAAATTCTCTTCAGCATTCGCGCCGATTTGTACCATAACCTCGTAGAAATCCAGCAGGCCTTGGATTATTCCCCCAGTCCGCTGGAAATCTTTCGCTTAGAGAAGTTTACGCCCAAACAAGCCACTCGCATCTTAGGGGAAATCTCGGCGATTGAAGGGTTGAAGTTTGAAGAAAGTTTTGTTGAGGAAGTGGCGACGCGGGAGTTAGCCAGTCGGGAAGATGGCTTAATTTCCCCCGTGGATTTGCAGGTTCTCGCCTGGACGATTGAAAAACAAAATGCAGACGAGTTAAGAGCCTTTAATCGCGTTGCGTTCCAGAAAGTTGGCGGCATAGAGGGCCTGCTGACGCGGTTTCTCCAGCGAACCCTGGACGCGCGAGTCACCGCGGCCCAACGCCAAGCGGCATTAAAAGTATTATTAGCCCTCACGGACTTAGATCGGGGCGTGAGAGCGGGTTTGCTGACCCTGGAAGCGTTGCAGGAGAAGCTCAAAGATACCGTCAAAGCGGAAGAGGTGAAGGAAGCAGCGAACTGGTTGGTGCGGGGGGACGTGCGGCTGATTACCCCGGCGAACAATGCGGAAGATCGCCTCGGTTACGAACTCGCGCACGAAAAGATTATTCCTGCGTTACGGCGCGTGGCGGGGAAGGAACTCTCGGAGGCAGATCGCGCCAATCAATTGCTCGATCGCCGCGTTAATGAGTGGTTGGGCAATCGGCAACATCCCCGCTATCTCCTCAATTTGTGGGAGTTGTGGTTTATCCAACGGCAAAAACCCTATCTCGTCTGGGGAACCAATCGCTCGCAAAAGGAACGGCTTTTAAAAGCGAGTAAGCGGCGTTATTCCCGGATTGCTGCGGCGTTGAGTTTGATTGTGTTGTTGGTGTTGAGTGGTTGGGGGTGGTTGATTAGTCCAACCGGTCAACTGTGGCGCTTTCGGCGGGAATTGGCGGATTTGAGTATTAAGCAACGGGTGAATTCAGCAACCGCAGCGAGTGCTTTTGCCAAGAATGGTGACTGGCAAAAAGCGGAATACATTTGTGCCGAGAAGGTGTCTTCTCCGATTACCAAAGCTGAAACGCTCGCTTCTCTAGCTGAAATTGCAGTCAAACTGGAACAACCCGAAAAAGCTACAAAGTTTCTGGAACAAGCCTTCAACAGTGCCGAGCAGATTCAATATGACTCCGACCAAGCTTACGCTTTGAGAGAGATCGCGGGGGCATATAGCAAATTAGGGAACTCCGAAACAGCCGCGAAGTTGCTCCAACAAGTCTTAAACAGCGCTGAGAACATTCAAGATGACTCCAACCAAGCCGACGCTTTGAGAGAGATCGCGTGGGCAATTGGCGAGTTAGGGGACGAAGAAAATGCTAAGCAACTGCTCGAACGTGCCCTCACTAGCACCGAGAAAATTCAAAAGGACTCTTTCAAAGTCAAAGCTTTAAGCGCGATCGCGAAGGCCTATAGCAAGTTAGGAGACTCCGAAAAGGCCCAGCAACTGCTCGAACGCGCTTTCAACAGCGCCGAGAAAATTCAAGATGACTCCGACCAAGCCTACGCTTTGAGAGAGATCGCGTGGGCAATTGGCGAGTTAGGGGACGCAGAAAAAGCCGCGCAACTGCTCGAACGCGCTTTCAACAGTGTCGAGCAGATTCAATATAACTTCCTCACAGTCGACGCTTTGAGCGATATCATGAGGGTAATTGGTGGGTTAGGGGACGCAGAAAAAGCCGCGCAACTGCTCGAACGCGCTTTCAACAGTGTCGAGCAAATTCAACATGACTCCTCAAAAGTTTACCCTTTGAGCGAGAGCGCAGGGGCATATATCGAGCTAGGGGACGCAGAAAAAGCCGCGCAACTGCTCGAACGCGCTTTCAACAGTGTCGAGCAGATTCAACATGACTCCTCAAAAGTTTACCCTTTGAGGAGGATCGCGGCAGCATATAACAATTTAGGGGACGTAGAAAGAGCCGTGCAACTGCTCGAACGTGCTTTCAACAGCGCCGAGAAGATTCAACATGACTGGTCTCAAGCCAACGCTTTCAGCGAGATCGCACTGGCTTATGTAGAAATTAGCAAAGAAACAAACGATCCCAAGCTGTTGCAACAAGCCCTCGATATTGCCAAGAAACCCTCAGGCCATCAACGCAACAACGTTTTAAAAGCTGTCGCAGAGATTCGCACCACCGAAAAAAACTGGATCAAAGCACGTCAGGCGCTCAATCTCTGCCATTCCAATTCCTGTCGCGTCGAGGTGCTGGCACAAATCCTCACGGTGAAGGCGGAACAGGAGTATCCGGCTTTGGTGGAGAAGGAGGAGGAAGAGTGACAATTTCAGTTATCAGCACCTGACGGCGAGGGAATAGCTTCCCCGTCAGTTAGCTCGTTCTCGCTTGCCAAGTTTGACCCGTTCTCACCATCGCATTCAAAATCATCAACAGCTTGTGCGTACAGGCCGCGATCGCTCGGTTCATCGCTCATCTATAGACTTGTTGGGACTTACACAAGTTCCTGCCGTTCTTTTTCCGCGTGGGTCTTATTTCGTCATCAGTTTCCCCCAATTCCCCAACTCCCTACTCTTACTTGTCTCCCTAACTCCCCAATTCCCCAAACTCCCTAGCGTGCGAAACAGACTGTTGGGTAAAAGCTCGCTCGACCAATTGATAGAAATGTCGAATGGGGGGAATTTGCAGGCGATCTTGAGTCGTCACCAAGACAACTTGGCGAGCGAGGCCCTTATCAGTCGCTGGTTTCGCCGTCTTCGTAGGGGTTGGTAAGGGCGCGATCGCGCGCACCGCCAAAGTTTTGTCCCAAGTCGCTTCAATTAACGCCGATTTCGGCAACAAGGCAATCAAATTGCCCTGACGCACCACCCCCCGAAACGCATCTAAAGTATTCAACTCCATCATCGCTTGTAAGTCCGCTCCCAAAAGTGAAAAGCGCTCCTGCACCAGCCGCTGCATCCCATACCCGTCTTTAAAAACCACCTGGGGGTAGCGAACCAACTCAGACCAGGGAACTTGTTTGTACTGGGTCAGAGGGTGATCGACCGCCATCAGCACCTCAACTGGCTCATGGTAGAGAACTCGCACCACCATTTCCGCAGAAGCGGTCAAAAAGCGATTGTCCATGACAATCGACACATCAACGAGGCCATCTCGCAGTACCTTGAGAGCGCGATCGCTCCCCAACGCCGTAACCCGCAATTGTACGTCCGGATAGTCCCGGCAAAAGTGCTGTAGAATCGGGGGCAGGTAGTGGGAACAAACCGAGTGAATCGCCGCGACACAGAGTTCGGGCTGTTTCCCCTGGCGTAACTGCTCTATCTCCTTCGTCGCATTCTCCCACTCCTGGCAAATCTTACGAGCATGAGGAAAAAATTGCTCTCCCCCTAAAGTAAGTTTTGCCTGAGCGGTACGATGAAAGAGGGGTAACCCAAAATTTGTCTCCAGCGCCTGAATTTGTCGGCTAATTGTAGACTGGGTAACTCCGCACTTTCGCGCAGCCTGACCGAAGTTTCCCGTTTCTGTCACCGCTAAAAATGCTTGCAATTGCTCAATTCGCATCTCATTCCTGTTGCTTTAGATGACATTTCGTCATATCTCTTTGAAAATAGCGAATATATGACGCGAATTTGGTAGAAATTGATACAATTAAGGCAGAATAAAAAGGGAAAAAACGCAATATATCGTAATTTCTCTTTTTTTAGGTCAAAAAAGCCCAAAATAGCGGTTTTAGCGCCGATGTTTGTCGTGAGCCAATTGACAACAGCACAACTATGAATACTCAAGATCGCCAAAACTGGGAGCAAAAACTCCAAGATCTCGAAGTTGAGGTCAACCAATCTTCTGGTAGCACGCCAGACCCGACTCCCGCCGGACAAGACAGCAGCCTTCAGCAACAACTTCAAAAGATTGTTGCCCAAATCAAGAATTGGTTTAACACCTTACCCCACATTGGCAAAGTTGCGGTTGCTCTCCTCGGCATTGTCGTTGGTTTTTCGTTGCTAAAAACTCTCCTAGAACTCGTTTCTGCGCTTGTTAGTATTGCCCTCGTCGGCGGCCTGCTCTACTGGGTCTACACCAAAGCGATCGCGCCGCCTCAGTCCTAATTTGCTATGGTTGAAATTCCTTCCTCTTGGAATTGAAACCAAGCCATCACTATGCCTACTTATCCCGGACTTTCTAGCGAGGCCTTTCGGCACCCCCTCGACCGCCAAGCCGAACAAACCCTACGCAGTCTTCCGGGATTCGATCTGGTGACTCGCAGCTTTGTCGAATATCTCTACGAACGCCCTCAACGCATTTATTCTCTGGGGAACTGTATTCAGGTCGGGCCGCGTCAGTACGCCACCCTCTACGGCATTTTCCGCGACTGTTTGCGAGACTTAGACGTTACCACCGAGCCAATGCTCTTTGTCAGTCAAAGCGCTCAAGTCAACGCATACGCCCTCGGACATGAGTGCCCCTCAGTGATTATTAACACTGGGTTGCTCGACTTGCTCGACGAAACCGAAATTCGCGCCGTTGTGGCCCACGAGTTAGGACATCTTAAGTGCGACCATACCATTTTGATGCAAATGGCGATTTGGACGATGGGAGCAGCGGAATTGCTTGGAGAACTGACGCTAGGGTTGGGTAAGGCGATTAGTAGCGGCTTGATTTTTGCGTTTTATGAGTGGCTTCGCAAGGCCGAACTCTCCGCCGATCGCGCTGCCTTATTGGTTCTCGACGACGTAACAGCGGTGATGCAAACGATGATGAAACTCGCCGGAGGCAGTCAGAAATATGCCCATGAGTGCAGCTTAGAAGAATTTATTCGTCAATCAGAGAATTATCAGGATTTAGACCAAGATGAGCTGAATCAACTTTATAAGTTCTTGATTTATAACGGAGGGCAAGGTGCTTTCCTCACTCATCCTTTTACGGTGGAACGCCTGCACTATCTGCGGCAGTGGTCTGCGTCCGACGAATACAGCCAAATTCGACAGGGGAATTATACTCGTGCGGGAGCGGAAGGCGCTGCGGACGCGCCGACGAGCGAGAGCGATCGCGAAGTCGAAACCCTACAACGGCAAATTGACGAGCTGCAGGCAGAAATCGATCGGGTCAAGTCCCGCAAGCGCGGTTAATCGCGATCGCGATCGCGGTTTCTACGGAGACAAGTCACGGCTGGCAAATCAATTTTCTTGCATAGTTTCACGTATACCAAGACTAACCCATTACGACTTCTGGGCATCACCACTATGTTAAGGTGAGATGAATCATCACTTTTCCCGAAAACTCAGTTCGGGAGTTTAATGAGTGCGACCTTCTTCCTTAGATGCGGGTTTGACTGGACTGAAAGCGAAGGTAGCACTGGCGCAGGGTGCATTAGTAAAAATTTTCGATCGATTTGTCGATGAGGACTTTTATGAGCAGCGATGTTCTCTCAGGGGTGCGCCATCGGTTGACTCGCACTAGATCTAAGAATTTCAGTACAAATACTGAAAAATCTCAAGAAGCCATCTATCAATTTCTGCTAGAACAGGTAAGAACGCATTCCCCGGAAGCGGTTTTGTTGGAATTTCAGCACCTGTTTCTCAACTTCTACGTACATCCCGGTAATGCCGAAGTCATGCAGGAATTAGCCGATCTGATGGCGGCCAATAAAGTTGAGGACTTTATCAATACAATCAAGCGATGTTGTTATATTTTAATTAATAACTGGGAAACCAAGCGAAATTACGACATCATTCAAGAGCTAATTTCTGGTTTTTCCAATTTAAATTTAGCTCGAAAGTCAACGTCTTCTTTTCTCGTTAATCGCCAGCGTTCTTGGTTAAAAGTCTTTCTAGAAAGCAAAGATTACCAAGATCTAAGGCTTTTTGTTTCTAGACATAACACGGTTCATCTAAAAAATCCTCCAAGCGCGCGCTCGACCCAACACTGGAGCCATCGCTACACCTCTTTTCTCCTAGTTCCGCAGTATGCCAACACCAATAATCCTCAAGAGCAAAGAGAGGCGGCTAAAACACTGTCTAATCACTTGAAAAAACAGTTTAAGTTTGATTTGGCGATGTATACCGCTCATTCTCAGGAGGAAGTCGAACAGCCTCAACAAAATCAAGATTTAAGCAATCCCACAACATTAGGCGAAAATGCACTGCGTTTAATCAAAAAAATTGTTGCTAAACAAGGAATATTTAGCTATTCAAATTTAGCCAGTATTTTTGTCAAACAAACGCGAGACATAAGTTACAAGCATTTTAAAGAGGCATTGAAAAAATATTTGATCAATTCATCACAGTCAGAAAAGCAGCGAAAAAATCTAGAGGAAAAGCTATCAGAAAAAATTTCAGCACTTTATCAAGAACGCGACGAAGATAGAATTGATGATGCGATCGTTCTGCGAACTTGCAATCGACTATTTGATTGTCTCACGATTGAAATAGAGTCGGAACCTTCGGAAGTTTTTGCTCTTTTCATGTTCCAAGGACATCCCATGACACTCGTTGTCATTTTACTAAAACTGATTTTAATTTGTCCGCAAGCTCGCGTTCACCTAGAAAAAAGAATTGCAGAACTCATTTCCTATTATATGGATTATCCCGAAGAAGAGTGTCAGTGGGTCTTAAGCTTTTTTGAGATTTTCAAGATCGCTTTTGCGATCTACGCAGATAATGACGTTCAGTACAATTTAATCAGAGTTGAAGCACCGCAACAAAACAATCAATCGCAAGAAGCCGTTCTAGAGAATTATCGTATTTTTTCGCAACAAAAAAGAGATTTGGATATTGATGTGAATCAGCAAATTTGATTAAGCTGTAAAAATTCAGGAGAGAGAAAATACACAACAGCTTATGACCCAAGACGTGTATTTGATCCGCCACGGCATTGCTGCAAAACGAGGCACGTATGAAAATGATGAAGAACGCCCCCTCGTCGAAGTCGGCCGCCAGAAAACACGGGGAGTGGCCCAGCGGCTTTATGAAATTGGGGTGCGCTTCGATGTCATCCTCACCAGTCCCCTCGTCAGAGCAAAACAAACTGCGCGAATTCTTCAACAAGCGGGTTTGAGTCATCAAATTCAAGAATTCCCCCCTCTTGCACCCGGCGGCGATCTTCAAGACTGGATTAAATGGGACTCGCAGCGATACAATACGCTTGCTCTCGTCGGCCATCAACCCGATTTGGGACAATGGGCTGAGCTGTTAGTGTGGGGGAGAGCGCGGCAAAAGCTTGTCATCAAGAAAGCCGGTACGATTGGGTTGAGATTGCCGATCGCAGGATCTCCCCTTGGCAATAGCGAGTTATTTTTGCTGACTTCTGTTAAATGGTTGCTTTAAACTGGTTTTGGTTATTTGGCAACAGTGTGGGGCGATCGCCAAACCCAATAATCTTAGATCGCTGAAGCGCGATCGCCGTCCCCATTCAAAGAATCTGCAACCGCTCAATTTTCTGCAAGTATAGGTTACAAATATGACAGTTTCCACCGCTTCCGTTTGCGAGTATATCCCCGGTCTGGCCAATATTCCTGCGGCTCAGTCTCATATCAGTTATGTGGACGGACAGAAGGGTCTGCTCGAATATCGCGGCATTTGCATTGAAGAACTTGCCAAAAACAGTACCTTCCTCGAAACTGCCTATCTCTTAATTTGGGGGGAGCTACCCACCACAGCAGAATTAAGTGCCTTTGAAACGGAAATTCGCTACCATCGCCGCATCAAATACCGCATTCGGGACATGATGAAGTGCTTCCCAGAAACCGGCCATCCAATGGATGCGCTACAAACCTCAGCCGCAGCTTTGGGACTCTTTTACTCTCGTCGCGCGCTCAATGACCCCAAGTATATTCGCGAAGCCGTGGTGCGGCTGCTGGCTAAAATTCCAACCATGGTGGCCGCTTTTATGCAGATGCGGAAAGGGAACGATCCGGTTCAACCCAACGACGACCTGGACTATTCCACCAACTTTCTCTATATGCTGACGGAGCGCATTCCCGACCCTTTCGCCGCGCGCATTTTTGATATTTGCTTGATGCTGCACGCCGAACACACGATCAACGCTTCCACCTTCTCGGCGATGGTTACTGCTTCGACGATGACCGACCCCTACGCCGTTATTGCATCTGCTGTCGGGACGCTCGCGGGGCCGCTACACGGGGGAGCGAATGAGGAAGTGATTACTATGCTCGAAGAAATCGGCTCGATCGAAAATGTCCGACCCTACGTGGAGAAGTTGATTGCGAGCAAATCAAAAATTATGGGTTTTGGACACCGAGTTTATAAAGTCAAAGATCCGAGAGCCACGATTTTACAGGGGTTAGCCGAGCGACTCTTTAAACACACGAGCCACGACGAATACTACGATATTGCGGTGGAACTGGAACGAGTGGTTGAGGAGAAGTTAGGGCATAAGGGCATTTATGCCAATGTCGATTTTTATTCTGGCTTGGTGTATCGGAAGTTAGGCATCCCCACAGATTTGTTTACACCCATCTTTGCGATCGCGCGGGTCGCTGGGTGGCTGGCTCACTGGCGCGAACAAATTGGCGAAAATCGCATCTTCCGGCCCACGCAAATTTATCAAGGCAAGCACAATGCCCCCTATATTCCCTTAAGCCAGCGCTCTGGCGATTTTCCCAGCTCTCAGCCGCAAGAGCGTCTTATGGGGATCGCACAAGCGAACTGAGCGATCGCGCCCCCTTCGCGATTAGTAACATTTGTTGCAAATAGACAACAATCGGCCCTATCATTGTCAACAAACAAAGTTTCTTGAGAGTAAAGCTATGTCTCCCTATACAGCAGCTTCCTTAAAAGCCGAACTGAATTCGCGGGGCTGGCGCTTGACACCGCAACGGGAGAAGATTCTACACGTCTTTCAAAATCTCCCGAGGGGCAACCATCTCAGTGCGGAGGAACTGCACGAGCTTCTCGATCGGCGCGGCGAGCCAATTAGCCTATCAACGATTTATCGTAGCGTCAAGCTGATGTCGCGCATGGGAATTCTTCGGGAATTAGAACTCGCAGAAGGACACAAACACTACGAACTCAATCAGCCCTACCCCCACCACCACCATCATATGGTTTGCATTCAGTGCAATAAAACCACTGAGTTTAAAAATGACTCAATTCTCAAGCAAAGCCTGAAGCAGGTGGAAAAAGAAGGGTTTCAGTTGATTGATTGTCAGTTAACGGTGATGGGAATTTGTCCGGAGGCGCTGCGAATGGGATGGCCCTCTGCTCTACCGAGTAATTGGACTTGTACCCGTGTTATCTCCGAACGGATGCAGCAAGAACCAGAGCCAACGGTAGAGGACAAAGAGGAGTAGTTTCAAGGCTTCAAACCTTCTAAATTGCTCAACCAAACTCCATAACTTCGCAGCCACCAATAGGCAAGTTTGGCGATCGCTTTGACCGAGAGGGGTTGTTGCCAATGTTGGTATGCTTTTTGGCTCTCGCGGATAAATTCGCGAGCAAACTGGCGGCTTTCTTGAGGGTTCGTCTTATCCAGTTTGAGCGTTTCTTCCACAGTGACAAATGCATAGCCGAGTATCCATTTATCGGGAACGCGATCGAATTTTGACTGCATGATTTGACACGCTTCGTAAAAGACGGCTGGCCGCTGGCTCAAGGTTTTATTTTGAGCGTACATTCGGGAACCAGCCAGTTTCTTCGGTAGATAGTAAAAGGGGATGTTTCGGCCGCAGCGCAACCAAAATTCATAGTCGAGACAATAGTTTAACGACTCATCTAAAAGACCAAATTCTTCAACAACACTGCGGCGAAAAAAGGTTGCTGGTTGGCAAAGATAGCAAGTTTCCTTCAACCGTTTGTAGTTCCAAGGTTCGGTGGGATACGGCTCGATAATGCGCCCTCGCTCGTCAATATGATCTGCATCGCCGTAGATAATTTGTATCTCTGGATGGGTTTCAAATAGCTCTAGAACGGTTTGTAAGGCTCCGGGATAGTAAATGTCGTCGGAATTGAGCCAAGCGATAATCTCGCCGCTGCTACGAGCAATACCTTTGTTCGCAGCATGAGCTTGACCGCGATCGCGCTCGGAAACCCACTTTAATTGACTGTCATAGCGCTTTAAAATTTCTACAGTCCGATCGGGACTCCCACCATCGCAGACAATGTATTCTAAATCGGCAATATTTTGCGACAGCACGCTTTGGATGGTTCGCTCGATGAAATTATCGTGACAATAGGAGGGAGTTATTGCGCTAATTTTAGTCATTAGGATTCAATTAGAATGGGTTGACCGAACCTAGAGTTTTAACTCTATTCACATCCTAAATAGACTCGATATATAAATAAAGCCTCTTTTGAGAGATTGATTTATTCTCGATTTTAAAGTTCTGGATTTTCTCGTACTGAACTTATAACTCTTTGTATCGATCAATCGCTTGTATCCTGCAATGTAGGAATAGTATGTGATGCTAATCACTGATTCAGCTATACCCACCTCTTTAGAGCGCTTCATTTTTCTTGGTTGTATTTACAAATATTTCCAGGTATCGATATGCCATTGCCTCTGGTTTGAATCGCTTCAGATTTTGGTGTCCTTTTTGAACGAGATTTTTGCACAAGGCTTTATCATTTTCAATTATCGAGAGTTGCTTCACGAACTCATGGGAGTTACAGGGGTCAAAATATAAAGCAGCATCGCCTCCCACTTCCGGAAGACTTCCTGAATTGCTAGATAAAACGGGTTTGCCAAAGGCCATTGCTTCGAGTAAAGGAATGCCAAAACCTTCGTAGAGAGAGGGAAAAACTAGGCATTTGCAGCCTCGCCAGATGGCTTCGAGTTGTTGCTCGTTGAGAAATCCTAAAAAGCGGACGCGATCGCGCAGTCCCATATTCGTCGCTTCTGCTTGCAACATTCGTTCTTCTTCTTCCAACGATCCCGTAAAAACGAAGTTGAGATCGGAGTTTGGAAATTTTGCGAGATAGCTTTGATAGGCCTTGAGTAAGAAACGATGGTTTTTGTGCGGCCAATAATTGGCTGGGTAAAAAGCATAATTAGAACTTTCTAGATTTAATATTGCGAGTTGTTGTTGCACTTCTGTTTCCCTTAACCCCGACCAGCGTTGGTGAATGGCAATGGGGACAACAGAAATGTGTGTCTGTTGCGGGTTGAAGTATTTAAATAAGGATTGGCGAGTAAAGTCAGAAATACAGGCGATCGCGCTCGAATCTTCTACCGCTTTTTGCAAAAAACGAGTTCGATGGTCTCTTTCCTTTGAGCTGAAAAAATCAGGATATTCTAAGTGCTGAAAGTCGTAAAAAATTGAAACAACTGGAATACCTTTCTCGCATCGTTCGGTGGAGGTAAAGGGACAAAATAGCACATTGATATTGCGAGCTTTTAAAATCGATTGCTTGAACAACTTGGACTTGATTTTGCGCGGTAACTGCCGGCTAAGTAAGGAGATAAATTGACGTTCCTCTAAATATTTCTGCAGCGGCCAGTCCGCAACTTGATAGCACCGAACTCGTTCATTTTCATACTGACACAGCTCATCGCAATTCCAAGCAGCAGTTAGAAGTAAGAAATGAGAGCGAGGGGATAAATATTGAAGTTGTTGAAGGAGCGTCAGGGTTAAAATCTTGGCTCCGCCGTTTTTCCCTCCAGGTTGGAGTGGGGTGAGATCGATGGCAATTCTCAGGGGTGAATGGTGCATGGTGTGAAGTCAAACGAGGTCGGGTTTTGCTTGCGCTCAACACCAACCTAAAGCGCAATTCTGAAGTTCTGAATTCTCCACGAAGAAAGCATTTCTCAAGTGAATTTTAAGGTCTTGAAAACCTTAGCTTGGGTGGGTTACGGTAGCTCGCGAGTCAGAGAGTGAGTTTTCGATTCAGCGATCCGCCTAACCTACCCTACACAAGCGACACAAGCATTTAATTTTGACTTTATAAATAGTCTCTAAGCTTTGACCAAAACGCCTTTCTCTTTTTGGATCGGCAGTACGTCGAGAATATCGGTTTGGGCGCAGTATTCGAGATCGGCTGTGTTATTTAAACCCAGGAGGCGCTGGCCGTGACTGGCTTTGTGGAACATTTCAATAAGATTATCTTGCCACTGAGAATAGAGCGCGATCGCGCCGACGAGTTCATCATTGCCAATGAGACTGTCCCCCCATTCTGGCAACAAGGGTTGCGCGATCGCTCCCGCACAGGCCGTGTCTTCGAGAGAATACGTTCCTTCCCACCCCGAACCCACCAGCCAAACCGTTTCTGGCTGAGTTTCGCGTAAGTATTGCACGGCTGCTTGACGGTTCACTTGGGCCGCAGTAATGACCGCTTTCGCCTCCTCCACCCGTTGCAACGCCCTCGTTCCATTGGTAGTACTCAGAAACAAGCGCCGTCCCCGCACCCGTTCCACCGTGCAGTAAAGGGGGGAGTTTCCCATATCGCAGCCTTCCACTGGTTTTCCCCCTCTTTCGCCGGCCCGCAGGCGTTTGTCCGCCTCCCAGGTAGCGCTGGTTTCCAGGAGGAGGTTAATATTGCTGAATGCTTGCACGGCCTCGGCCCCTGCGTTTAAAGCGGTTGCAATAGTCGTGGTGGCCCGCAGCACGTCGATGACAACAGCGCAATCGGGTAACGCATCGCTGGGGGTTTCTTCCGGGGTGTGGTAAACAAAAAGCTTCACAGTGGATTTTTTTCAATAGACTGCCGAAGTCTATTTTAGGCGGCTCGCGTCCCCGCACTCGGAATTTGCCAGCGCAAGGATATTTGCTTTTTCCCAAGGAGCGGCGTTTTGCGACAATCAGAACGAACCCATTCAATTTGCCGTTGTCATGCAGCTTATTACCGGCCGGACTCGATTACTTGGTGTCATTGGCTACCCCATCGAACATACTCTCTCTCCGGCGATGCATAATGCGGCTATCGCCCATCTTGGTTTGGACTATGTTTATCTCCCGTTCCCCATCCATCCTCAGGATCTGGCCCGAGCGATCGCGGGGTTTGAGGCGATCGGAGTTGTGGGGTTCAACATCACCATTCCTCACAAACAGGCGATCTTGCCCCTCTTGTCTCAAGTTTCCCCTGCAGCGCGCGCGATCGGGGCGGTAAATTCAGTTTGGCGGACGGAGGCCGGGTGGAACGGAACAAACACGGATCTGGAGGGGTTTATCGCCCCCTTACAAGGAATGTCCCAAGACTGGAGTCGCGCCACATCGACCATTTTAGGGAATGGCGGTGCAACGCGGGCTGTCGTCGCGGGGTGCGTGGAGTTAGGCTGTCGCCAGATTCGCGTCGTGGGGCGCAATCGAGAGAAATTAGAGCGTTTCCAACGCAGTTGGGAGAATACCCCCTTTGCTAACGCTGTCAGCGTTCATCTGTGGGAAGAATTGCCCGACCTGGTCTCTCAAACCGATCTTCTGGTGAATGCGACCCCCGTGGGAATGGCTCCCGAAAGCGATCGCTCTCCCCTGTCCGCGGCCGCCTTAGACAGCGTTCGAGCGGGGACAATCGCCTACGACTTGATTTATACCCCCAGCCCCACCTTATTTCTCCAGCAGATGCAACAGAGGGGCGCGATCGCCATTGATGGCTCGGAAATGCTCGTCGGACAAGGGGCTGCGGCCTTGCGAATCTGGCTGCAATGTCCCGTTCCTGTCGATGTGATGCGGCGATCGCTGCAAGCACAACTTGCTTCGTAACCCGACTCTATTGTATTTCAGGAATTACGCCGAATGTGTATTAGATGTTCACAGCTTGACCCTGCCGTTGCTTTCTTCCCACTATTGCCTATTGCCTATTGCCTGTTCCCTTGACCTAGCAAGAGTTTCAGAGAATCCACATTAGAAGTGAATTTCATATCAAAAAGACAGAGACGCGATCGCGGCCGCCATTCCCATCGCAGCGATCGCGCCAAGGGTGGTATTGATAATATTGACGAGATCGTGAGTCAGCCAGTCGAGCTTCCCTTCAATCGTTGCGCCAATAACGCTTTCTGCCGTTGTGGCAAGGAAGGCAGCGAGAACGCAATACGCAACCCCCAGTAAATCAATCGCTCCCACGCTCCAACCCACCAGCGCGATCGCGACCGAAGCCACAACTCCCGCCACCGTCCCCTCTAAACTCACTGCTCCTTCCGTTCCCCTAGGGACGGGCTGTAAAGTGGTAATCAGAAACGTCCGCTGGCCGTAAGCTTTACCAATTTCTGTGGCCGTCGTATCCGCCAGCTTGGTACAAAAACTCGCAACATACCCCAAGAGCAATAATCCTTGCAGGGAGGGGTCAACCCACAAGGTGGCGATCGCGCAGAGAGAGGCCGTCAGGGCCGAACCCCAAACATTCCCCGGCCCGCGCGCGCCCGATCGCGCTTCGGCAATTCCTCGTTCCTCCTTCTCCCTCATCCCCACCCGAGTGACGGCAGAACCGGCAATAAAGTAGAACGCAACGATGACATATCCCGACCATCCCAGCGTTCCCCAGACGATAATCCCCAACAGCCAAGCATTGAGCAGGCCGGCCCGCGTTAGCAGTTTCTTCGGCGCGATCGCCACCAACCCTAACAGAACTGCATTTAACCCCATGCCAACCAGCCAAGGGTTGAACCCATCCAAATTTGCGATCGTTATTTGTTCCACCATCACTCAAAAAAAATACGTCTTTAGCTTGCCACAACTGGGTAACCTTGACAGCTTGTCTTTCTCTTGCGGGTTCCCTACAATGGCAGCAATATATCGATAAATTCGCGAAAAATTTGTAGTAGAGAACGACCGTGAGCCATATTTTTGCAGCCCTTCGAGCCTTTGTAATTGCCGTAGCTGCTAGCTTGCTGGTTGTTGTCGCTGGTTGCAACTCCAACCCCTCAGCCGACACGAACGCCGGCGAAAGTGCAGACACTCCAGCCGCACAAGTTGAGGAAACCGCTGTATCTGAAACCCCCGAACCTACCGAAGACATCGCCGAGAGTCAAACGGTTACGGTCGCAATGACCGCTACCTCCGATCCAACGGTTGAGATGGGGGAAGTCAGCTTCAGTGCAACAGATGCGGGGTTGTTAATTGAAGCGAATCTGAAAAATGTTCCAGCGGGAGAACATGGCTTCCACATCCACGAAGTCGACAGTTGTGAAGAGGGTGGGAAAGCCGCTGGAGGACATTTCAACCCCGACAAAACCCAACACGGCTATTTACCCGATGATGGCTTAGAAAATGCCCATGCGGGCGATTTGGGAAATATCAGCATTGCCGAAGATGGGATGGGATCGTTGAGTTTAACCCTCTCCGAACTCACTTTCGATACGCAACAGTATGGCATTAAAGGACGCAGCGTGATTCTGCACGAACAGAAAGACGATTTCGGACAGCCCACCGGAAATGCGGGCGGACGGATTGGTTGTGGAATCACTTAGTGAGTTTAGGCCCTCTCACCACCCAACAAAGTAGCCACAGTTGAGCGATCGCTCCAGCACCCTCCGCTCAACTGTTTGGCAAACGCTTCTAAAATGTAACGAAATGCAAAGTATAATAATCTAAGAATTCACGCCCACCCAGATTACCCTTAAGAATTTTAATAAATGCGAGTTGCGATCGCCGGAGCAGGCCTGGCAGGACTTTCCTGCGCCAAATACCTCATTGATGCGGGTCATACCCCCATCGTCCTCGAACGTCGAGATGTCTTAGGCGGCTTGGTCGCTGCTTGGAAAGATAAAGATGGAGATTGGTACGAAACCGGACTGCACGTTTTCTTCGGGGCTTACCCCAACATGCTCCAACTCTTCAAAGAACTGGATATCGAAGATCGCCTCCAGTGGAAAGAGCATACTCTGATCTTCAACCAACCCGAAAAACCCGGAACCTACTCCCGCTTTGACGTTCCCGACATTTTAGCTCCCTTCAACATTATTGTTTCCATCCTTCGCAACAACGATATGTTGAGCTGGGAGCAGAAAATTCGCTTTGCCGTCGGTTTGCTGCCAGCGATCGTGCGGGGACAGAAGTATGTGGAAGCGATGGATCAGTACACCCTACTTGAATGGTTGCAGAAGCAGGGTGTAGACGATCGCGTCAATAGCGATATTTTCATTGCAGCCTCGAAAGCCCTCACCTTTATTAACCCCGATGAAGTGTCGGCCACCATCCCCCTAACGGCGCTCAATCGCTTCTTACAAGAGCGCTACGGCTCCAAAATTGCCTTTCTCGATGGTTCCCCCACCGAACGGTTGTGTCAGCCGCTCGCGGACTATATTACCGAAAGGGGTGGCGAGGTGCGAATTAATGCGCCCTTGAAGGAAATCTTGCTGCGCGAGGATGGTACGGTGAGGGGGTTTCTGCTGCGCGGTTTAAATGGGGAGGCGGACGAAATTCTTGAAGCTGATGCCTATGTCTGCGCGATCGCGGTCGATCCGCTCAAGGCGATGCTCCCCCAACCGTGGAAACAATTAGACTTTTTTAAAAAAATTGAGGGGTTAGAAGGCGTACCCGTTATTAACCTGCACCTCTGGTTCGATCGCAAACTCACCGACATCGACCAACTCCTCTTTTCCCGCTCTCCGCTCCTCAGCGTTTATGCGGACATGAGCAATACCTGTCGGGAATACGCCAACCCCGATCGCTCGATGTTGGAGTTGGTTCTGGCCCCGGCGAAAGATTGGATTGCCAAGTCCGAGGGCGAAATTCTTGACGCGACGATGGCAGAACTCAAAAAGCTTTTCCCCACGCACTTCGACGGTGAAAACCCCGCTCAGTTATTGAAATACCATATTGTGAAAACACCTCGCTCGGTGTACGCAGCTACTCCCGGACGACAAGCTTGTCGTCCTTCGCAAAAAACACCCATTGCAAATTTCTATTTGAGTGGGAGTTACACTATGCAAAAATACTTAGGGAGTATGGAGGGGGCTGTTTTGTCTGGGAAATTGACGGCTGAGGCGATCACCCAAGACAATCCTTCCGGTTCCAGCACTCAACCGGCAAGGGTTGAACCTCAGCAATCTGCCGTATAAATACAGCACTGAATTTGTCTTGATGCCAGAGCCATTAAATTGACTTATTTAAAATCAATTCCCAGAATTGACGATTGAGTGAGACAATTCTTAATGGCTAACAGCTTACACAGAGGAGCGCGACCCGATCCCGCCGCTCCAGCGAAAAAATGATTAGCCTGCGATGAATGCTGCAACTGCCTAAACCCCAACGCCAGAGAATATTAGTCTCCAAAGCGGAGGCGTATGAATATTGCCGTCAAATCACGGCAAAATACTCGAAGACGTTTTATCTTGGCACGCTGCTGATGCCCCCAGACAAACGTCAAGGAATCTGGGCGATTTATGACTGGTGTCGGCGAACCGATGAGCTGGTTGACGGCCCGGAAGCGCACAAGACCACCCCCGAAACCCTCGATCGCTGGGAGGCGCAATTGGAATCCGTCTTCGATAACCGCCCTCTCGATAACCCCGATGTTGCCCTGGCGGACACGATCGAGCGCTTCCCGCTGGATATCGAGCCATTTCGAGACATGATTGCCGGCCAGCGCATGGATCTATATCGCAGTCGCTACGAAACCTTTGAAGAACTTGAATTGTACTGCTATCGCGTTGCCGGGACGGTGGGGTTAATGACCAGTCCGGTGTTGGGACTCGACCGCGATCGCGCCACGGCCCCTTGGCATGGAACCGATCGAAATGACAATCCGAAGGAAGAGGCGATCGCGCTGGGAATTGCCAATCAACTCACCAATATTCTCCGAGATGTGGGCGAAGATGCCCAACGCGGCCGCATCTATTTACCCCTCGAAGACTTAGAGCTATTTAATTACACCGAAGAAGACTTATTCAATGGGGTGGTGGACGATCGCTGGCGCGAGTTGATGCGGTTTGAAATTCAGCGGGCCCGCAAGTTCTATCAGTCTGCGGAAAGAGGAATTCGCGCCTTGTGTCCCGATGCTCGCTGGCCGGTTTGGGCCGCCCTCATGCTTTACCAAGGCATTCTCGATGTTATCGAACGGAACGACTACAACGTCTTTTCCAAACGAGCATTTGTTCCCAAGTGGGAAAAGCTCCTCTACCTACCCGTCGCTTGGTTGAGGGCGCAAGTTTTGTAGTCTGCGAAACGTCTCTTCATGAGGGCGGTGGCCTGAAAAGTTTTTCCAGACCCGCCCAAGACTCAGATTACAGATTGCCATTGATGACATCAGCGGCTTTGACGTTGTAGACGCGCTGTGCGTTTTCCAGGGCGGCTTCAGTTTGCGGCCCCCAAATTCCATCTACAGCTCCGTCGTAGAAACCTCGCTCTTGCAACCGTTGCTGCAATTCTCTGATGCGATCGCTTCCCAGTCGATTGCTAGGAGGATTATTCGCTCGAGCGACAGTCCCTGACCGTGTAGGTTGTGCGGGTTGGCTGGCGCGCGATCGCGCCGCACTCCCCAAAGCGGCAAAAGTTCTCGGCCCCACCACGCCATCCGCCTTCAGCCCTTGCGCGTTTTGGAAGCTCTCCACCGCTCGGCGCGTTGCCGCATCAAACGTGCCGGTAATCTCGCCCCGATAGTGCCCTAGCGTCCGCAGTCGCTGTTGTAAGGAGCGCACTCCCGTTCCCCGACTGCCTTCCCCTAAATAGGTGACAGTTGGAGCGGGAGGAGACTGATTTTGCCGAGGAGCTGGATTTGCACCGCCCAAGGCGGCAAAGGTTCTCGGCCCCACCACGCCATCCACTCGCAACCCCTGTGCCTGCTGGAATCGCATGACTGCTTCTTTTGTGTTGGTATCAAAAACCCCGGTCACTTTCCCTTTGTAGTATCCTAGGGCGCGCAGTCGCTGTTGTAAGGAGCGCACTCTCGGCCCTTGATTGCCTTCTCCGAGATAAGTCACATCTGGGTTCTGAGCAATTTCGGGAGCAACTTCTGGAGGGTTGGGATAAGGGCCGCCGATCGCAGGTAAGAGCGCTAGGGTTTTCGGCCCCGCCACGCCATCCACTTTCAAACCGCGAGCCAGTTGGAACCGCTTGAGAGCGAGTTCGGTTTCTTCGTCAAAAACGCCGTCAGCCGCCCCATCATAAACCCCAGCAACGCCCAAGCGTTCTTGCATCAGTCGCACTGCCTCGCCGCGATCGCCCGCGCGTAGCGCTTGTTGAGTCGTTTCAGTAGGTTGATAGTTTTGAAGCGCTGCCTGGGTTTGAGGGCCGACGATGCCATCTGCATTCAGCCCGCTAGCTTGCTGGAAGCGCGCGACTGAAGCTTGGGTGATTTTCCCAAAGTACCCAGTTGGATTGGCATTAAAGTATCCCAACTGCTGCAAGCGCATCTGAACGCTGCGGACTTGCGGGCTGCGATCGCCGGGCTGGAGTACGGCTAACGCTCGATCTGCCGTCCCCAAAAGACTCACTGCAGCGAGAGAAGTTAATAGCGAGATGCGACCCAAACCGACGAGCGGCGTTTCCCCAGAAAGCACATAAGAGCAAGCAATCTCGCTATGGCTTGCCCTCGCTTCGTAGGAGAGTGCAAGATGCAAGTAAGCAAGAGTTTCCATAACCTTCTTAGCAATTCTTTTTTATAGTAGCCAGTCTAGCTTAGGAAGGCGCGCTTCGATTGAGTTTTCGTTTTTAACTAATGGGGGGCTCGGGGGGTCCATGTGTTCCGGTAGAGCGCCCTTGATACATGGACCCCCCTTGAAAAGTCGATTCCCCTCGATGGGGATGAGACCAGCATTTACCAGTAGCTATAGCTTGGGGTAACCTACAGCTATGCTGACGATGAACTACACCTACCGAATCTATCCAGATGCCATGCAACAGGCTAAACTGCTCGATTGGCTTGAGACGTGCAGAGGCGTGTATAACTACGCTTTGCGCGAACTCAAAGACTGGATTGCTTCGCGTAAGTGCTTGGTGGACAAGTGTTCGCTGCAAAGGGAATACATCATTCCCGCCTTATCATCGTCAGCAAAACAACCTGCCCAAAGCGAAGAAGCAGTTCCCACATTTGGGCAAGGTACACTCTCAGGTTTTGCAGACTACAGTTCGCAGATTGCACGATACCTGGGAAGCATTTCGCAAACGGGGACACGGGTTCCCGCGATTCAAAAAGTTTGGTCAATTCAAGTCCTTTGTGTTCCCCCAGTTCAAACATAACCCCATCAATGACAACGCTATCAAGTTGCCGAAGATCGGGGAAGTGTCCATCAACTTGCATCGTCCTATCCCTGACGGATTCAAAGTCAAGCAGGTAAGGGTTCTGTCGAAAGTGAGGGGAACGCAATGGTACGTTGTTATCACCATTGAATCGGATGTGTCGATTCCCGATATTCCGGTTCGCGGTCGGGCGATGGGAATAGACCTGGGATTGGAGCGATTCTTGACAGCTTCGGATGGCAGTTTCCAAGAACGTCCCAAGTTTTTCAAGTCGATGCACAGCAAGCTAAAATCGCTGCAACGCAGAGCTGCGAGAAAACAGAAGGGTTCTCAAAACTGGGAAAAGGCGCAAATCAAAGTGGCCAGAATGCACCATCGGATTGCAAACCGTCGTAAAGACTTTCACCTGAAAACGGCTCACAAGCTTTGCGACCAAGCACAGAGCGTCTTTGCTGAAGACCTCAACGTCAAAGGTTTGACGCGAGGGATGCTGCGAAAAGATTGCGTTGATGCTGCCTTTGGACAATTTCTGGCTCTGACAGAATGGGTGTGTTGGAAGCGAGGGGTGTACTTTGCTAAGGTCAATCCAAATGGCACAAGTCAAACCTGCCCTAACTGCTTTGCTACTGTCAGTAAGGAACTGGAAGTCAGAGAACATCATTGCCCTGAATGTGGCTATCGAACTCATCGCGACCATGCCGCAGCCGAGATAGTTTTGCATCGTGGACTAGAACAAGTAAGTAGCCAGGGACTCTGGCGAAACGAAAGTGCCTGTCAAGTCGACTCGAATGATGCCGAATTCAGTTCGGCATCATTCGAGTCGAGCGTCGGTCTATCGGGGGTCTATGACCTAGATAAGTGGCGCGGGGCAGGAATACTCAAGAGCGATCTTGGGAGAGCCTGACGCTGTACCCGTAGGGTCAGCGTCGGGATGATGTCACGAAGATTTCACCTTGACGTTGTAAAGTCGCTGCGAGGAAGAATCAGTTAAGTCAAGAGCCGATAGGGTTTGCCGACCGGCAATGCCATCAATCGACAGGCGCTCCGAGCGTTGAAATTGCATGATGGCTCGACGGGTTTGCCGGCCGTAGATCCCGTCGATTTCACCGGGAGAAAAGCCGCGATCTCTCAGTTGACTTTGAAGTTGTTTGACTTGCTCGCCGCGATCGCCCAAGCGCAAAATTTTAGCTCGCTCTATCTGGCGATCGCCCAGACGAGACTTGCGAGTTTCCCTCGGTGCTTCGGCTGCGTCGCGATCGCTCGTAAAAGGATCGCTGGTGAAGGAATCGCTCGGTGCAATTGGCGTTTGCGTCGCACTATTGCTGAGGAAACTGTCTTCGTTGAAAGGGGAATTTGAGCGCTCGAAAAGTTGCGCTTCGGTTGACGGGCCGACTACGCCGTCAGCGTCTAGGTTGCGATCGCGCTGAAAGCGCTTGACCGCACCGGCGGTAATTTCCCCAAAATAGCCGGTGGCTTTCTCGTCGAAATAGTCCAGACTTTGCAGGCGTTCCTGAAGGCGGGTGACTTGCGGGCCGCTGTCGCCTTGTTTGAGTAGGGCAAATGCTTGAGTGGCCGTGCCGAGAATTCCTAAGATTGCGCCTAATGCAAAGATACAGGTCTGGCTGCGCTTAAGCAGCAGTTGTTGGTGCAGTTGAACGGCGATCGCGCGATCGCGCTCTTGTGCGGCGAGGGCCGGATCGAGCGCATCTTCGTAGGTGAGAACAAGTTGGGAATAGGCTAAAGTTTCCATGATGTCCTACTGGCAGTAAGTTGCAGTTTTGTGTAATTCTTTCAATAAGAGTTAGATGCCACCAATCTTACCAGAGAGCGATCGCGCTAGCGGTTAATTTGACCCGCAATTCTCTATTTCCATCGAGACACAATACCTGTACCCCGATGGAAAGTCAGTCAGAACTAAAAGAAAGCCACTCGCGCATCCAGGCCGCGCGATCGCAGGCGATAAGAAAGACTTTCCGCCTCTGCTCGACTGCTAAATCGGCCAGCTCTAATATAAGGGCCGCGGCGATCGTTTGCAGGAGAAGCCTCTCTAACACCAGACTCTCGAACTTGCTGAAGTAGCTGCCTGCTATCTCCCGGTACGACGACAACGTAACGGTTCCCATCCGCTTCTAGAGAAATATTTAAAGCTGCGAGGGTTTCGCGATCGGCAATCCCGCTAGCCGGTAACCTCTGAGTCCATTGGAAGCTAGCGACTGCGCTTTGAGTGTTTTGGCCGTAGACTCCATCGATCTCGTCAAAATAGAAATTTCTTCTTCTGAGTTCTCGCTGAAGTTGCCTAACTGCTTCTCCCCTGTCGCCTCGACGTAGTTCGGAGCGGCCACTGGTATTAGTCGCATACGACGAATTAGGAGTGTCATAAATTCTTGGGTCTGGAGGAATATCTTGCTCCCAAAACGTCCTGCTAGAGACGTTAGTCAAAGGTTGTGTATATCCGCGTAGCACACTCCGTGTCCTAGGGTCCACTTCCCCATTAGGAAATAAACCGTGAGCTCGCTGAAACTGTTTTACTGCTCTTTCGGTATCCCGCCCAAAAATATTATCAATCCCATTTGGATCGAACCCTGCTCTGAATAGCTGCTCTTGTATAATCCCCACATCAGAACCGCTCATTCCTCTTTGCAGTATTCTCTGAGCTAAAGCTTCCCCGGCCATGCCGAAAATGGCGACAATTGTTAGGACGGCGAGGACTGAAACTCTGAGTTTGGGAACGAGCTTTTGGCCGGGGAGTTGTTCTAACTGAAAAAGTTGGAGAACGTCTTGTGCGATCGCGCGATCGCGTTCGGTCGGAGATTGATAGGCACAGTAAGCGTGAAGGTAGACAAAGCTTTCCATGAGCTTCCCTAAATATGGAGTGACGACATAGAGGGGAAAGAGGTAGATGCGCGCTGATGATTGGGGTCTTTTTGGCTCTAGTTTAAGAATTGCTCGAAGTTTTGTCCACTTTCTTGCATCTCCTGCCATCTTTTCCAAAGTGACGCGCAAGAGTGGTAAGCAAGACTTCTGACTTCATGTTTTGAAATTTCTCCACAGATAATTGGCAATCTGAAAAGGGCGGTTTTCTGGGAAAAACGTCAAAGCTAACGTTCGAGTGTAGCCGTGTTTTTAAATAATTCCAGCTTTGTGACAAGCCACTGCAAAAATAGCTGCGATCGCAGTGATCGTTAAGGCGACTAGGGGATGTTGTCCTTGAGAAACGGCAAAGGAAGTAACAACTCCAGCACCCACTGTCGCGATTAAACCCGCACCTAAAAGATCTTTATCGGTATTGTTGTTATACATTGCGGTGGATTTTTGGGAAAAAGAATTTAAAAAAAAGTATGTTTTTCACGTTACCACTCTCTTTCTCAGAATTTTAAAAAACACCAAAGAATCGCAATCAAGATTTAGATTTAGCTAATTTTCTTAACATACTTTGCTGTAATTCTCCCACTTGCCTTTGTAAGGATGAATAAACTCCCTAATTCCCCATTTCCCCAATTTTCCTCGCCTCCCTTGTCCCCCGACTCCCTTATTCCCAACTCCCAACTCCCTCGCCGTCATGCGCTGATGACTGAAATGACCGATCCGAGGGATAAATTTATTACCACCGAATCCTTAGATCGAGCGGGGGAAGCAGGGGAACGCTTGGTGTGGGAGGCGGTACAAGCAGCGTTTCGCGATCGCGACTGCATTGGCTATTGGCGCTATCCCATCTTTTCCCAGGCGGGTCAATATCGCAAAGAACCGGATATTTTGATTGCCGATCGCGAGTGGGGGTTAATTGTTATCGAAGTGAAGGCGATCGCCATCGACCAAATTACGGCAATTTCCGGCCATCGGTGGGAGTACCAAAACTTCTATCTCGCGGCGGGAAATCCCTATCAACAGGCAGAAAATCAAGTCTTTTCGTTATTGGAGTACAGCGATCGCGAACCGAGTCTCAAGGGAAAAGTCAGCGGTCGGGCCCTGGTCGCGTTACCCGCGATCGCGCAGTCAGAGTGGCAAGAACGAGGGTTTCACCAACTCCCCACCTCTCCCCCCATCTTGTTTCAGGAGGATTTGAGGGTTGTCGAGTCTCTGTGCGATTTCCATTCTGGAACGCTACGCGAACGCCTCCAACACGTTCCGACCGTCGCTGCGGGACAACCCCTAACAGAAGAACAGTGGCAATTGCTCCTCTGCGTTCTGGCGGGAACTCCCGTCTATCGCCAACCCCGCCACCGCGTCCTCGCGCAAGGTCAGAGTCGAGGAAAAGTCCTCGTTCGGTTGCGAGATCGCCTCAGCCAACTCGACCTCCAACAAGAAAGAATTGCCAAACAAATTCCCCCCGGCCCCCAACGCCTTCGGGGAATTGCCGGATCGGGAAAAAGCGTTCTGTTGTGCCAAAAGGCTGCCCATTCCCACCTCAAATACCCTCACTGGACAATTGCTCTCGTTTTCTTCTCTCGCAGTCTCTACCGTCCCATCCTCGACCAACTCGATCGCTGGTTGCGCTACTTCAGCAAGGAGGAGGTGAAGTACGACCCTAAAAACCGACACCTGCGCGTTCTCCACGCTTGGGGGGCCAAGAAACAACCGGGACTGTACAGTACCCTGTGTTGGGAAGCAGGGGTCAAGCGGCTGACCGCCAATGACACGCAAAGCAAAAAACCCAACGAGGCCCTAGCCGAAGCTTGCACCCATCTCCTGCAAGCGGCCGCCATTCCCCAACTCTTTGATGCCATTCTCATCGATGAAGGACAAGACCTGGTTGTAGACAACTGCACCTTTGAGGGGAAACAACCCTTCTATTGGCTGGCCTATCAAGCGTTGCGTCCCGCCGATCCGGCCCGTCCCGACAGCAAGCGGCTGATTTGGGCCTGCGATGAGTTCCAAAGTTTAGAAAGTCTCCGCAGTCCCACCGCCAGCGAACTGTTTGGCGATCGCCTCGGCCATATCGTGACGGGACAATACCCCGGAGGAATTCGCAAAAGCGAGAACTTGACTCGCTGTTACCGAACGCCGCAGCCGATTTTAGCTGCGGCCCAGGCCTTGGGAATGGGACTATTGCGGCCGGGGGGAATGCTAACGGGGGTGACGCGGCCGGAAGATTGGAGAGCGATCGGCTACGAGGTTCTCTCCCTTCCGAAAGATCGAGGACAGCCAATGACAGTGAAGCGATCGCCTTCCCCCAACCCCATCCCCGAATTGTGGCCCGGCCCCTGTATTGAATTCCAGGCCTGCAAAGATCGAACCTCCGAACTCGCCGATCTGGCCGAAAATCTTCGCCACAACCTCCGCTATGACGGCTTGCGTCCCAGTCGAGAGATCCTCGTCATCATCATCGGTTCCCCCTTCGAGGCGATCCAACTCGAAACCCACGCATCCCAATTTTTGCTGCAACAAGGCATCGATATTTTTCTCCCCGGTACAGCCGAATGCAACCATCTGGGGAAAAAGCATCCCTACCCCAACAAGTTTTGGTGCGATGGTGCGGTTACTGTCTCGCGCATTCACCGGGCCAAGGGACAAGAAGCCGATATGGTCTATGTCATTGGTCTAGATCGGATCGCGCAAGATGAGAGCAACCCGTACTTACGCAATCAACTCTTGGTGGCCTTAACCCGCGCAAGAAGTTGGGTCAAAACGAGCGGAATTGGCAATTATCCTCTCTACGCAGAAATCGATCGCGTTTTACGCAGCGGCGACACCTTTACCTTCACCCCCCACCGTTCCCCGCAGCGACAACTGTGCTTAACGGATGTAGGAGAGTTGTTGCAACAGTACGCACGAGGGAAACGCAATTTCTGCTATCTCAACTTGAGTCAAGCGCAACTCGCGGGGATTAACTTGCAGAATGCGGGTTTAATTGGGGCCAATTTACAAGGGGCGAATTTGCAGAATGCTTGCTTGGATGGTGCAAAATTGGTGGCGGCGGATCTGAGTCACGCGAATTTAAGTGGGGCTAGTTTGAAACGAGCCAAATTAATCGGAGCTAATTTGCAAGCGGCGAATCTCAGTCAGGCGGATTTGAGTTTTGCCAACCTCAGCGATGCGGACTTGCAAGATGCAGATTTAAGCGGCACTTGCTTTGAGGGAACTCATCTGCAAGATGGCAGTTTTACGACTACACTCAAACAGTGAGACAGAATCTAATGCTTTGTCAATCTCGTAGGTTGGGTTGAAGAATGAAACCCAACATTGGCATGACTCACAACCCTTTTGTTGGGTTTCGCTCTCGCTCAACGCCAACCTACAAAAATGTTGATGTTTAATCAAGCAACCAACCACTAAGGATGCGATCGCGCTCGACGCTCGACGAACTCTCGAAAGCGCAGCAAACTCACCGTTTGACTCAAATTCAAAGGAAGCAGGGAAATCCCCTCAAGGCGAGACTGCACCCAACCCTCTCCCCAATACCATTCGTGGTAACCATCAATCCCTTGACTGAGGAGCAGTCGCAGACAATTATCGCTGGCAACTTGGACGCAATGATCGATGGAGATCGGCCCGATCCAGCTTGTAAATGTCAATCCCGAATGCAACGTTTCTGGGAGTCCGGCTTCAAAACGCTGGGGAAACAACCACTCTCGCAATTGCTGTGGCTGCGATAGACTCTCGCCAATGACTTGGCTGGGAGCTTCAATTTCGATGCGGAGTTGGCTTTGTTGAAAGGTTCCAAACATAGAGGGATTGAAAGTTGACCGATCGCTAGTCTAGCGCGTCACGCCTTGCTCGACCGATCGCGCGCCACTTCCTTCAAAGGGTTTTGGCGATCCGATCCAATTAAAGTCGCTCAAGCGCAAGCTAATCGAAGCAAGTCCGAGGACGGGATTATAGCGAAAAATAATGTTGTGAGTGCGGCGGCTGTATTCCAGAAAATAGTCGGTACTAATTTCTTGCCCTGTGTCTAAGTTAACCGCACTTTGGAAGCCAAGGCGAAAAGGCCCGTAAATTTGTTGAACCAGACCGAGGGACAGCGTGCGCGTATCGACAATACGGTCGAAGAGGAAGGGAGACGGTTCGCCCCGCACCCCTTGAGTGTAGGTCACATTAAAGCCGGTATAGTCGAACAAGGGACGAGAGAAATGGCCGAATTGGGCGCTAATTCCAACGCTTCCGGTAATTGAGGGTTGGGTGTCGCCGCTGCTGTAGTAACTGCTGACCCCTGTTAAAGAGGTGACCAGTTGAACGTTGGGTTGAACGGGGGTTGGCGTGTAGCGCAATCCTTCCTCCGCTGTCGGCGGTAAGGGGGTTCCCAGCCACAGGGGAAAGGTGCGAGTGAGGCGCAAGAAGCCTTGATAGCGCGTGAGATCGATGCGATTGTTGGTGCGGATTGGGGCAAGTAAGTCGGCCCGGTCGGTGTCGGCATTAATAAACTGAATGCTCCCTTCATAGCGCAGGAAAATCTGAGAATCTCCCAAGGGGATATCGGGGGAAGCGAGGACTGCACCAAAGCTGCTTTGTACGGTTTGGAAGCCGAGAGAACCGTTAAAGAGGCGATCGCGGTAGTTTCCTTCTAGCGTGAGGTTGTGGGGAAAGCGAAACAGATCGACCGTTTGGCTGAGCTTCACATTGGCCCGCAGTTGATTTTCGATATCGCCAAAATCAAAGCTGGTGAGGGAGGCGTTTGCATCCAGAAATGTATCGTCGCTAAACTTAATGTTTAACCGTCCTCGCAGGCCAAAAACGTTAGGATCGGCAGCATTGGAATCAGTTAAAGCTCGCTGGACAAAGTACTGAGGGGTGAGTTGAAAGAGAACGCGCTCGTTGCGAACCAGGGTAAAGGTGCGCTCGATAAACAGGCCCCCGCGCTCGTCGTCGTCGAAGCCAATGTTAAAGAGTCCTTGTTCGCGATCTCGCCGATCGAAGACCCAACGGTTGATAAAGGGTAAGGAGAGTCCTTGGTCGAAAACCAAGCGGGAGTTTGAAGCCACCAGCTCATCCTCAAAGGGGCTAATTCGTCTCACCGTCGCCTTGTCGGCCCGCCATTCGAGTTCGGGAGGCGAAAAAGGGTCGTTGGTCATGCGAACATTGGTTCCGTACCAGGTATCCCCTTCAAACTCGACGCGATCGGCTTCAAAGCGCTGGCGATTGACGGTTCCCTGGCTCCCGGGTTCGCTGAAAGGAATATTGGGTAGGGGGCCGCTGGTACGGCCGAGGGTAAACTGATAGCCTTCGTCCGTCCAAATTCCTTGCAAGGGCTGATTTGCCAGCAGGCGATCGCTCAAGGGACGGGCCAAAACGGTTGCGTCATCAATGCGAGGAGCCGTATCTCTCGGAAACGTTTTTTGATAGATGTCGCCCCTCGCGTTGAAGATGGTTCCCCGATCTTGCACAAAAAAGTATTCAAATCGCTCTCCGCGCATCAATTGGTCGCCCCGCTTGAGGGCAACATCGCCATCGGCCACCACAATCCGATTTTGCAGATTCACCTGAACGCGATCGGCGCTCAAGACTCCCTTAGAAAAGCGCATCACCGCATTGCCTTCTGCCGTCACCACGTCCCGATTTTGATCGTACTCCTGCCGGTCGGAGGTAATTTCGATCGTATCGGTGGGAGCGACTTGCTGGGAGGGAAGAGGCTGCGGTTCCGGACTCGCGGGCGTTTCTGGGGGGAAAGGAGGGGTAATGACCTCAAACTCTCGAACGGCCCCTCCCCGTTCTTGGGTAACAAAGCGGGTATTGTTAATCTCTTGGCTTTTCCGGGTTCGAGGGGAGAGATTGGGCAAGTTCGTCCTCGAAGGAATTTGCCTAGCCAATTGAGGAGAGGGTTGCTGGGATTTCGAGTCAACGGTCGTCGCGATCGCTCTCACTTTATTGAGAAAGGGGCTATCGCTGGCCTCATTCACTTGAAAGGTTGGAATTGACGCGGAAGTTGAAATCTTGTAGGTAGAGGTTGCCGGTTTGACGTAACCCGCAGAAATCGGCGTGCCTAACGTTTCTGCCGTTGTTGCTGTGGGTGCAAAATATTCGGGAGGAAAGGTTTCAGGAGGACTGGGAGGGGTGGCGACGGAGGATTGGTGAGACTGAGGGCGAGCTGCTGGAGCTGAATTTGAAGGTTTTGCCGCAGAAGTCGCGATCTCCGCTGGAGACTCGTGCGAGACTTCGAGAACGACAGGATGGGCAATTGGGGGAGCAGAGGGCGGAACGGGTACGGGCATTTATTTTTTGGCAGTAAGGTTCAAAATAGGCAGCTCCGAAGCCTTTATCTATCTACTTTAACAATCGCGAACGGGCGCTTCAGGAAGACTGGTAACAATGAGGGGTGAGTTTTGCCTCACCCCAACAGTTTTGTTCGCCCTCTACATCGAGACGCAACTATTCGAGATCGCGACGCTTGGGGTTACGAGAGGGATCGCTGGACAAGAAGCCAAATACAAACAGGGAGATGAAAAAGGCGACGACAATGTAAACCACAATCTTGAGGGTTATCATATTTCTCCTAAGGGAAGTTTCAACAATCAGATTGTTTCCCCGCGCGCATTCACTGGGGAAAACTTTATTAAGATAGCTTTCTTATCATACCCAAACGCGGCAATTTTTTTGCTCTAGGAGCAGTTAGATGCAGGGTTACATCGATTCAATGGGGGGATCTCGGCATGGCATCGCAACAAACTTGGCTGACGGCAAAGCTGCAAATAAAGTTTCGGCAACTTCCGCACCAGGTAGAAAAAGCAACCATGACAACGCCAGCTAATCAGTTTTATCGGCAAGCAGCAGAAGTTCGGGAGCATCCAATGAAAGTAAACAAGTATTTTGGCTCAGCCTCGAAAACCGTCTTGTCCTAGATTTTACAATCATCATTGCTTGTTTCCACAAAGATGTGGTGTGGGATAAATGGCGCGGTTGAAATGGCGAGGAATCTCGATGGATATCTCAACTTTCTCGAAAGCGAGTCAAAGTCGAATCCTGGAAATCTTTGAACAGATCCTAGGGTAAATGATACGAGAATTGAAGAAGAAAAAGAAGTTCAAAGAATTAGAATTGTTTCCGCAACAAGATCTTTGACAAGCAAACTCTATATAGGGGCAAAAACATCATCTATGTTCATGGATTCAAAAAAATCTTAGTTGCACCCTGAGGACTAAGGTGCTATAAAGTAGATGTAGTGTATCTAATTTCAGACTGAGAATACATTCTAGTTAGATTCAATACTTCACTTCTGCTATAGAATACAACTGCCAATTTTCCTTGTCAATCCTAATTAAGATTGTTAGAAACCTAATGATAACAATATAGTTTTTCTAAGGCATGATTTGGCTTCTGTGACTGCCATAGTCACATCAGAATACTGGCAAAACAAATACAAATTCGAGTTTTCTTGAGGAAAGTGTTGTCGCGCTGCTTGCAGGCTCAAAATAAGAAAAGATAGATTAGCTAAATTGATGAACTGTCAAAGAGCATTTTACCTTTTAACTGAAACAAGTATTATCTGTTCTTATCTGATATCTAAGTGGATTAAAGCATTTGAAAGTAACCCAAAATTTCAAGGAATTTTAGTCAAAGAGGAAATTCAACCCACCAAAGTAATTCAAGCCAGAAAGTCTTTTCATACTAGGTATGCGGGACAGAAAAGTTTGAGTGACAAAATGTATCGAGAATTAATGGACTTATATCCCAATCTAGATCGAACTGAAAAGGCAATGATCGAGCGATATGGAATCTCTCAATACTCCACAACAGAACATCCTAAAACCATTTTCTTGGGTGATAATCTTAATGGAGTATACGCTAAGAATTGGTTGAGGGAAGCAGCTCAATATTCTCCACCTTTGATTTTTGTGTGTGTTAGCCAAATCCTTAAACCTTGGTGGATAGAAATTGCAAAATCACAAGTATTTAATTGCCATTCAGCTATTCTACCCTATGCTAGAGGACTGTATTCTATCGAAAATATGGCTATTTTCAAGGATATTGATAAATTTAAGCAGGCAGCGGGAATCACAATACACTACATTGATGAGGGTGTAGATACAGGTTCAATTATTAGAACAGAAAGAATTATCGATCCATTTCGTTTTGATTCGATTTGGGAATTAAAAGGGTATACTTACGTCAAAGAATTTGAATTATACGTGCAAACCACCCAAGAAATCGTAGAAAATGACGAAACGATCCCGGCTGGAGTTCCACCCGATCCTAAATTTCTAGGCCCTAATTTTATTGCCAAAAACTTCACTCAAGATAGACAAAGACAAGCAGAAGAAGCTTATTTGCTAATGAAAAAACATGAAAATAAATTGTCTGCTATTTGATATAAGAAAATCAACTTCAATAGTTCGGACAATTTTCTGTTCAAGCGCTGAAACCTCTGATTTCTAGTTAACTTGACTATCATGAGAGAGGGCTGAAATCCTTATTTTCTCGTTGGTTATTAAAAACTGTCTGGAGTGCTGCCACTCATATCATATAGTTTTAATGTTGAAGATGTATGTATCGCAAGAAAACAAATGATTGCAGTAAAAAGAATTGCAGGTAAAGGGCGAGGAATTATTGCAACGGAGGATATTTCTTCAGGCACATTAATCGAAGTTGCTCCTGTTGGAGTTTTTCCTGCCGAACAGAGACCAATTGTTGATAAAACTGATGTCTTTAAATATTACTTTGTTCAGCCAGGAGAATATCGCCAAAGGAAAAATGCGAAGGGATATTTTGTTTTTGGTTTAGTGTCTCTTTGCAATCATACAGAGGAGCCTAATTCCTATGTGGATTGGATTGAAGATGAAGTGGGTCTGTGGTCGCATTTGACCGCAAAGAAAGATATTAAAATTGGCGAGGAAGTCACAGTATTCTATACTAATATTGATGAATATGCCGATGCCGAGAAATTTGTTTAGGCACCTGCCACTTATTCCAAACCGATGATTTGAGGGGCTTTGAGATCGCAAATTGTGTCTCAAAACCGTCTGGGAGCTTGATTCTGTCCGTGGCTTTTGAAGCAATATCTTAAGCTCTTTCTTGTTGGTAAAGTTCTCGACCTTTTGCCGTTGCCAGATCGGATCGTCCCGCCTCAATCAGGGCGCGATCGCGGATGCGGCAAGAGTCGCAGCGGCCGCAAGGTTCTTCTCCTCCCTGATAGCAAGACCAGGTGGCTGCAATCGGGACATTGAGGGCGATCGCGCGTCGGACAATGTCTGTTTTGGAGTCGGCAACCAAGGGAGCAACTAACCGAGGCGCACAACCTTCTACGCCCACCTTAGAGGACAGATTAGCAAGCTGTTGGTAGGCGGCGAGGTACTCCGGACGGCAGTCGGGGTAACCGGAATAATCGACGGCGTTAATGCCTAAATAAATCGCTTCGGCCCCCTTTGCTTCGGCGAGAGAGAGGGCCAGGGCAATGAAAACGGTGTTGCGACCGGGAACGTAGGTGGAGGGGATAATGCCGGGTTGTACGCCCTCCTGGGGTAAAGTCTGGGCGCGATCGGTGAGGGAGGAGCCGCCCCACTGCGCTAAATTGACTTCAACGGTCAAATGTTCTGCCAGGGCTAATTTCGCCGCCACTTGTTTGGCCGCTTCGATCTCCCGCACGTGACGCTGGCCGTAGAGAAGCGAGAGGGCAATAACGCGATAGCCTTCGCTGAGAGCGATCGCGGCGACGGTTGCCGAATCTAGACCCCCTGACAGTAAAACAATAGCTGTTGATTTCATCGAGCGTTGCGCGATCGCCTTTTACTGATAGCTCATCCGAATTTCTTCGCCCGCAGGCAAAAGAATATCGAACTCCGTGCCTATATTAACCTGAGAGCGAAAGCGAATTTCTCCCCCGTGCTTTTCTGTGACAATTTTATGGCTAATTGCCAAACCCAGACCCGTTCCTTTTCCCGCAGGTTTGGTGGTAAAAAAGTCTTCAAAAATTCGATCTTGAATCTCCGATGGAATTCCCCATCCATTATCGGCGATCCGAATTTCGATTCCCGGGCCATTTTTGTAAGCCTCTAGTAAGGCCGTTGAAATGGTGATTTTCGGCTGAAAGTCTCGCTCTTTTTCTTTTCGTTCCATTAACGCATCAATTGCATTTACAAGCAGGTTCATTAAAACTTGCCCGAGCGGGCCGGAGTAGCAGCTTATTTTTTGAAGTTCTTGATATCTTCTCACCACTTCGATCTTATTTTTGAGGCGATTGTTTAAGATCAATAAAATACTTTCAATGCATTCGCGAACATCAAGAAGCTGGTGTTTGCTTTCGTCCAAACGAGAAAAGTTATGCAAGCTCGCCACAATTGTTGTTAATCGCTCGGCACTCAGCTTTAGGCTCTTTAAAAGATTGGGAGCATCTTCAAGAACATAGTCGAGTTCGATTTCTTCCTCAAAATTAACGATTTCCTCTGATTTATTGTCTAGCTCTTGTTGGTAGCGTAACAACAAATCAATAATATTTTGATAATACTCGGCTAAAAATTCAATGTTACCGTTGACTGCATTGACGGGATTGCGAATTTCGTGAGCAACTCCTGCCAGCGTTCTCCCCAGGCTAGCCATTTTTTCTGTTTGAACTTGATGGGCGTAGGTTTGCTCGTCTAAACGCTGGCTGGTCATTTCGTGAATTCTAGACTGAGCGAGAAGCAATTGGTGAACGTCTAGCAAACAATAATGTTGAGCATCTTTTCTCACAACAAGGGGTTCGTACAATAGTTCTGGAGAACGTTGTAATGCGATCTTTGCAGCTTCAACGATTGAAGTCTTGATATCCAGCACTAAAATATCAGCTTGAGTAAAACCATATAAAGATTTTAGCGGGCGTTTTGAAAACAATTCCAAGCTGTAAGGGCGACTCATATGTTCCCAAAAACGTCGGCGAGAAATCATACCGAAGAAATGACCATTTTCCGTCAAAATAACGCCGGGAAGTTCTGAGTTATTTTTCAAACGATGAGCAACTTCCATGCCGATATTAGAGACTTCTATCTGGAACTCAGAGAGAAGAAGTTCTTGCAGCGTTGATTTGAGTTCTAGATTGCTCTGTAATATTGATGTAAATCTAGACGACTCTGGCATGACGGGTTGTGTAGCTAGCATAGACAATCTCTATAGTCTCAAGACTATTTTTATTTCTCGCTTACAATATATCCTCAAAATATCAAATTGAATATAAATTCTTGAAAAAGAAAGTCAAAGATTTCTATTCTCTCGCGAAGCTTAATTTTTCGATCTTCAAGTTTTAACTTTCGCTTAACCTCACTTGCTCGTGCAAGTCATAGATTTGCTTTTTTAGGCAAAGAATAGAGCTGCAATATCCTAATTCTTGCAAGCGATCGCTAACTTTTCGTTCAGAAATTTTGTTAGGACTTACAACCCTTTTGTTGGGCTTCGCTCTCGCTCAACATCAACCTGCGGAAATAGCAAGGTTGAACGGTTGTTCCTTGCAGATTTATTTTTTTCCCGTACAAAGGCGTTTCTCCAGTGAATGAGATACGGAATTTTTCCGCGTGCTTGGGTAAAGGGGAAAAACCCGTACCTCACCAGTGCGAGAATTGCTAAGCTCAAGCAACTTTAAATTGGGATGCTCTACACCCGACATCCCAGACTCCAGACCCGTTTCTTCAATCTCGCGATCGCCGTTTAAATGACGAACAGCTTATCGATAGGGATGGGTCAACTTATCGAGTTGCTGGACGAGCAAGCTGAGGAACAGGCCGACATCGGTGACCACTCCAACCGACTCGACCGAACCGCGATCGCTCAGTTTGGTGACGACGGCGGGGTTGATATCGACGCAGACCATTTTCACGCCGGCCGGGGTCATATTGCCCACGCCAATGGAGTGCAACATGGTCGAGAGCATCAAAACCATGTCCGTTCCTTCGAGCAATTGAGCGTATTTAGCCTGCGCTTGAATTAAGTCCATTTCGGTGTCGGGGAGGGGGCCGTCATCGCGGATGGAACCGGCCAGACAGAAGGGAACGTCGTGCTTAATGCATTCGTACATCACGCCTTTGGTGACGATCCCTCGATCGACGGCGCTGGCAATGCTGCCGCAGCGACGGATGGCGTTGATGGTCTTGAGGTGATGGCGGTGGCCGCCGCGCACGGGAACGCCTTTTTTCATATCCACGCCGAGGGAGGTTCCCATTAACGATTGCTCGATATCGTGAACGGCGATCGCATTTCCCCCTAGCAGCACTTGTACGTATCCTTCTCGGATCAAGCGGGCCAGGTGATGACTCCCTCCGGTGTGAATGACGACGGGGCCGGCGGTGACGGCGACTTTGCCGCCGCGATCGCGGATTTGGCGAAGTTCCCAGGCAATTTGCTCCACCACCAATTCAACGCGCCTTTCGCTGGAAACCCCGGCCCCCATAAAGCTGAATTCTTGGCTGCTATTGCGCTGCTCCCGCGATTCGGTTTTGCGAACGGTGCGAATGCCTTCTACGCCGACCACAACCTGCTCTCCGACTTCTAAATCTCGCAGAATTTTACAGCGCGCCACGGTTCCAGAGGGGGTTTCAACAACCGCGATCGCGCCATCCATGCGTTGTTTTTGCACCGGCACCCACTTTCCTTGCAGGCGAATTTCCGTTGGATAAATGGTCGTCACGTAGAAGTCGTCAGGAGCAACCCCAGTTTGTTCTACGGGTTCTAAGACCGCATCCCGTTCTTCTTGCGGCGGATCGACTGCCCCCAAATCGATGAGTTGGCGCAGAATTTCTTCGAGAATGTCGCGGGACGGTGCGGAGACGCGAACCTCTGCAACCGAGGGACTTTGACGCTCTACGCCCAAGTTGAAATTCAAAACCTTGAAACTACCCCCACTTTCAACGACCAAGTCGAGAGCGCGGTTCATAATTCCCGCATCCAAAAGATGTCCCTGCATTTGCAACGTGCGACTTTCGATCGGTACGTTGGCATGAACGTCTTCGAGAACGGGTTCGGTCGTGCGGAGGGTCAAACATTTTGCCGCTCCCCCAGCTTTGAGAAATTCGGTCAGCGGCGTTTCGATAACTTCAAAGTTAACTGCTGCGAGCTGTTGTTTGAGCGCTTCGGTGGCCTGGTTCATCACCACCACCGACTCGATATTCACCGCATTGCAAGCAAAGTTAACAGCATCGACTTCACCCACCGCAATGCGCTTCTCCGCTGCGACGCGCCGCTCAATCAGGTGATTGGAGTAGGCATCGAAGGCAGAGGGATAATAGAGCAAGTAGCCGCCGCTGAGGGGACAGAAGCAGGTGTCGAGGTGATAGAAACGGCTGTCGGTCAAGCGCAGGGATAAAACCTCGATATCCAGCCATTTTGCGAGGTAGGGGTGGGAGTCAAGTTCGGAGCGGAAGCCGTATCCCGCCCACAACCAACGTCCTTCGCGATCGAGGAGGGCATCTCCTGCCCCTTCAAAGGGTAAGTCCTGGGGCAGTTCGCGGACGATGTAGGCGTGGTTATCGAACCACTGTTTGAAGTAGGGTTCTTCGCCTTGACGTTCCTGGTGCATGAAGCGACTGAGAACTACGTTCTCCCCTAAGACGAGTCCGGCGTTGGCGGTGAAAACCATGTCCGGCCAGCCTTGTGCGGGTTCGACGAGATCGACGATCGCGCGCTCTTTGAGGATGCGATATAAACCCTGCCATTGTTCTTGGGCGCGATCGCGGGAAGATTTATGAATGTTGCCTTCCATCCAGGGGTTGATCGCATAATCCACATCGTAGTGGTGCGGGGCGCACATGAGAAAACGAATTGAGTCGGCCATAAGTTCCTTGCTGTGATAGAAGTAGACTTCCTGCGATCGCGCTACGAATCTCCCATTAAGACACTAAACAAGAGACTTCGACAAGGGGTTGAGGCGGGGGTGTCTTCGATTGTTGACATTACGCATCAACCCGACCGGTTTAGCGTTCCCCATCCTTATCTCAAGCGGCGATGGAGCGCTTGCAACTCGCGGGAAATTTCGACGCGCAGAGGAGTAGGATTGTCAATTTGGCGGGTGGCAGCGGGGAGGTTGGCGACGGAGGCGGTGGCGCGATCGCGGATGGTGGCGAGGGACTCTGGGGGAGATAAACGGCGGCCCTGTTGCATGACGGGTTGCAGCAGCGGCTGTTCGCCAGCGAGGGGTTGTTCAGTTGCCAAACCCAGGCGATCGCCCTCGACGGGAGTTCCTCGCCGAAAGATTTGCTTGCGGCCGGGATAGGTGGTTTTGTTCTGAGACTTTTTCAGGGTGGGAGTCCCGTCAATTTCGACCAGTTTGTAGACTCCATTGACGGGGGAACCGGTTACCAACTTGGTTCCCAACCCGTAGCCGTCGATGCAAGCACCGGCGTTTTGCAAGCGCTGGATCTCCCATTCATCCAGGTCGCCGCTGGCAAAGATTTCAATGTTTGGGAGGAGCGATCGCGCGGTTTTTGAGAGTTCGACGAGATCTCCAGAGTCCAACCGCACCCCCGTCACCGTTCGTTCCCCCGCTTGCACTTGCTGGGCGAGTTGCTCGGCCGCCGCGATCGCATCGTAGGTATCGATAAGTAGGGGTGCGGTGGGGAAGTAGCGACTAAAGGCATTGAAGGCTTCTGTTTCGCTCCCCGCGATCGCGCGAATGGCCATCACCAGAGCGTGGGCCATGGTTCCGGCTGGTTTGCACCCCAACTTCAACGCCGCCAGCACGTTCGAGGTCGCGTCTAACCCTCCCGCCAGAGCCGCCCGCGCCGCCCACAATGCCCCCTGAGGGCTAAAAGCTCGCCGCGTGCCAAATTCGAGTAATTTTGCGTTCGGCCCGGCCACATCCCGCAGGCGCGCCGCTCTAGTCGCAATGAGGGTCTGGTAGTTGAGAGTATTCAGGAGGTAAGTCTCCACTAACTGCGCTTGCCACAGGGGAGCCTCCACTCGCAGCAGCGGTTCGTTGGGAAAGATGGTGGTTCCTTCTGGGACGGCTAGCACGCCGCCTAAAAAGGGTCCTGACTCCAACAGCGACCAGAATTGAGGAGGTGCTTGCTGGAAAATTCCCGTAGCTTGCAAGGCTTCTAGCTGTTGGGGTGTGAAGTGCAGTCCTTCGAGATAATCGAGGGCCTGAGCCAGTCCCATGGCAATTAAGTAGCCGTAGTTGGCGGGCGATCGCCGCACAAAGAGTTCAAAGCTGGCGGGTTTGAGGGCTAACCCTTCACCTGCATAACAGGCCGCCATCGTCAGTTGATACAAGTCGGTGAGAAGGCTCCAATTCTCCGCACCAGCGGTGAGTTCTGGAAGCATTATTTCGCTCCAAGCGTCTGTCTCTAAAATCCTTGCCGTTAGACTATATTTCTCGGCTTAACTCAACCCTTAAATGGGGTTGTTCTTTAATTATAGTAATTTTTACCAAAATTCGTGGAGAGTCTAACGAGGGTGTGAGGAATTGGGGAGACAAGGAAGAATGAGAGAATTGAGGAAGCTTTTCAGAGCTGATTTCTAAAGTCCATCTTAAGGTGCTTGAATCCCTTGATTTGGGTGGGGAATTGGGGAGAAATTCATCACTCAAAACTCTGAACTCAAAACTCTGAACCCTGAACTCTGAACCCTGAACTCTGAACCCTACAGCGATGAAAAAGCGAGTGACTCTCACCTTCCCCAAACGTGCTATCCAAATCCCGATCGCGTATCGTTTGGCGAAGGATTTTAATGTGGCGGCGAATATTATTCGGGCCCAGGTGGCCCCGAACCAAGTGGGGAAGTTGGTGGTGGAGTTGCAAGGGGATATTGATGAGATTGATGCGGCGCTGGAGTGGATGCGATCGCAAAGCGTCCATGTTTCCCTCGCCAGTCGGGAAATTTCCATCGATGAGAACATTTGTGTGGACTGCGGGTTGTGTACCGGCGTGTGTCCCACTCAGGCCCTCACCCTAGAACCCGATACGTTTCGACTCAAGTTCGTGCGATCGCGCTGCGTGGTCTGCGAGCAGTGCATTCCCACCTGTCCGGTTCAAGCGATCTCCACCAATTTCTGAGCGAATGCGTACGCAGTTCCCCAATCCAGTATTTAATATTGTTCGTATCAGCCGTAAATTGTAAAGAAAACTTTCACGCTGCGTAGAATTTGCCGCCACCTCCTGACAACTGGGTAGAACGATGACCCAAGAATCGAGATCGGAAAACCTATGTTTGTCGCAGCAATTCAATTTCAGAGACTTGTTCCTCAATTTCTGGTTCCTCACGACAATTTAGACAGCGATGCGAACCGCAACCAATCTCTCCTCCGCCTCGACCAAGAAGCGATCGTCGAACAAACGATTCGACCGGGACAGGCGGGACGGGTGCGCTATCACAGTTCTTGGTGGTTTGCGCGCTGCAAAGAAGATGTTTTTCTTCATCCAGGCGATCGCGTTTATGTTGTCGATCGCATGGATTTAACCCTGATTGTTGAACCCCCTCATCCGCGATCGCGTTGCCAGCAAACGTCTCATTGATATGAGATCCTTGTGTAGGGGAGGTTAGGCGATCGCTGAATCAAAAACTCATATGAAATCCCCTTGATTAGCCGATCTTTGAGTTCCCTCTAAATGCGACCTAAAATTCCCTGTTCCCTTGATGAGGTTCGTTAAAACCTTGGCTTTTCTGGGGGGTTTTGCCCCCCAGACCCCTCACCGGGAGCGTTACGCCCCCCCCGGACCCCCGACGTACTGGGTGACTCGCTGGCCTCTAAATTGTGGAGCGACCTTGAGACCCGTGTTAGTTTGCATCGGGTGCGAGTCAAGTCTTCAAAAGGATTTCATATCACTCTCTCGCCCGCGAACCGCCGTAACCCACCAAAACTCAAGTTTATCAGGCCCTTAAGATTCACTGAGTCAATGGTTTCTTACAAGCGGGGATAGGAGCAAGTTTCGTTTGACTCGACGCTCGCCCAGTTTGCCCCAAAGGGTTCGGCGGTCAGCACAATCTTCCCGTTCGGGCCGACCACCCAACCTTGGGCCTCGACGATCCGCTCTGGGGTGGGGTCAGTTGATACGGCCACAGAACCGGCTTCGCTGCTGCTGGGAGGGCGCAAATCGTCCCATACCGCAGAATTGACAATTTCTTCCGGCGTAGGCGGCTGGCCGCCGCGTCCGGTGACAATCAGGTTATTCTTGCCCTCTCGTGCTGCCAGACAAGTGCTGTCGAGTTGAGAGGGTTGGGGCGCGTCGGGTAGGGTATTTAAACCGCGACTGGGGTCGATACCCAGGATTTCAATATTCACCGTACCGTCAACGCCGATCTCGGAACTGGCGGTGACGGTACGGTGAGGGGGGTTAAAGCGGGGCGAAACTTCAGTCCGAAGAGTCCTTGAGTTGTAATCTGGATATTGCCGCCTCGACCGCTAAAGGCGTTGGCAGTGATGTCGCTGTTTTCAGTGCGAAAGCCGACAATAAACTGAGCATCGATATCAATATTGCCGCCATCGCCACCGGCATTTAGGGCCCCAGCCGTTGCGGAAATGAGAGATGCGTTACGCATCAGTAATAACCTGTCAATTCCGAGGTTGATATTGCCCCCCGATCCGAAAAAGCTGAGAGTTTCAATCGTAAACCGATCTAAAGAAAGAGAGCGAGCGCGAATATCAATATCCCCAGCTTCTCCTTGTCCTCCTGCAAAGGTGCTAACAAATCCTCGGTCGCCTGAAGTATTTCTCAAAGTGACCGTCTGGGCTGAAATATTAATATCGCCTGAGTCGCCAATCGCGCTAGGAAGACTTGAGGTCGTAATCACCGATTCTCCCTGCACAAGAACCGAATCCGTCGCGTTAATATCGATGCTCCCACCATTTCCCCGTCCAGAGGTAATAGTAGCCAAGCCTGCACCATTGGTTATCGCTAAAGAACCCGTAGTAATGCTAACGTCTCCACCATTACCAATAGCACCAGGGGCAACCACACTGGCAATTCCACTGCCGATGTTTCCTGTGGAATTTGTGCTATCAAAAACAGGATTTCTACCATCGAAAACAACCGAATCTGTTGCCGTAATTGCGATTTGCCCCGCATCACCGCGCCCCACAGTTGATGAATCCAGCTTAGCCCCATGGGTAAACCTGAGAGCATTTGTCGAGATAGTGATGTCTCCCGCCCGACCTGCTACCCCACGCAATAGATTGGTGGAAACGCCACTTGGTATGCCCAAGGGAGAGGCTCCATCTGCTTCAAAGCTTTGGGTCGCGCGAATCGAAATATTTCCGGAACTGGCTTGGACTTGGGGCGATGAATTATCGAAGGATGGCGAAGTGCTGAAATTGGAAGCCAATGAACTCAAATTAGCCCCATTGGTCAACTTCACCGAGTTAGCTTGAAGATCGATATCTGCCGCCTCGCCATTCCCTGTAAAGCTAGAGACTCCAGCAAGCTGATTGAGACTTGTTGTGCCGTCAGCCGTGAAACTTCCCGCTATGGCAATTTCAATGTTGCTGGCACTTCCCTGACCGAGAGATGTCGAGTTAATTCTCGCCCCGTTGGTTAGATTTAAAGCATTCGCTCTGACGCGAATGGCTCCAGTACTGCCTGTAGATCCAGAACGGCTAGCAATTTCACTGGGAAGACCGACTAGACGATTTTCGCCATCGGCTGTGAGAGTTTGGGCAACCGAAACATCAATTGCCCCTGCATTTCCCGCACCATTCGTTCTCGTGCTTAAGGTTGCGCCATTGCTCAAATTTAGGGAACCCGCTCGGACGTTGAGGTTGCCCCCAGAGCCAGTGTTTGTATTGCTGAAGACTCCACTGGGCAAACCCAGACGGGTTGTTCTATTGGCGGTGAAGTTTTCGGTGGCGGTAATCTGGATGTTGCTCGAAACCCCCCGATCGATGACCAATGAGTTAATTTGAGCGCCATCAATCAGGTTAAGAGAGCGGGTTTGGATATTGATATCTTCCCCAATCCCATCGGTTACAAAGCTGTAGATTCCACTTCCCAAAAGCAAAGGTGCTTCTCCACTCGCCGTGAAGTTTTCGGTGGCAACAATGTCAATTTTGCTAGTCTTCCCCTGACCGCCAGCAGTGGAGCTAATAATACCTCCGTTAGTCAAGTTGAGGGAGCGGGTTTGAACGCCGATCGCGCCTGCGTTGCCGTCAACGGTTTGAGTGTAAATTCCACTTCCCAAACCGAGACTTCCCGCACCGTCGGCCGTGAAGTTTTCGGTCGCAGCAATATTGATGTTGCTGGTGTTGCCTTGACCTGTGGACTCCGATTTAATAACAGCCCCATTAGTTAGGTTGAAGGAGGGAGTGCGAATGTCAATTCGTCCCGTATTGCCGTCAACGGTACTGTTGTAAACGCCACTTGTCGAAGTCGGAAGACTGCCCTCTCCATCTGCCGAAAAGCTTTCGGTGGCGACAATCTCGATGTTGCCTGTATTTCCTTGACGGAGAGCCGCTGAATCAATTTTGGTTCCATTGATGAGAGACACCGTATTGGCTGCGATCCGAATGTTGCCAGTATTGCCTGTGGCATTTTGCGCGGCTTGGTTATAAATCCCATTAGGAAAGATGGGACTAAATTCTCCATTGATGATCAAGCTTTGGGAAACAGCAATATCAATTGCTCCAGCATGGTTTGTTCCTAAAGTTGCATTGATGATTGATGCTTTATCGGTCAGAGACAAATTTCTGGTTCGGATGGTAATTTCTCCTCCGGTGCGCGGCACATTGCTCTGAGCAAAACTCTGGGAAGCAACTACACCTCTGAGGAAGATGTCGCGATCGCTTTGCAAGCGAATATTTCCCCCAACTTCCCCCAGCGAAGATGTGCAGCGATGCTCCAGTGTAAGAACTAAAACTCACATCCCCACTCGCTCGAATCACCGGGTCGTAGGGACTGAATAAGTTCCCCAAACTCCCATCCAACTCCTCAATTCGGAAACTTCCTCCCGTGTAGTAATGGGCATCTCCACCCACTTGGTTCCCACTTCGCAACACCATGTCTGCACCGGAAAATAAGCCGCTATTGGGGTGGTTGAGGGCAAAGATATCGATGCTTTCGTTCCCTTGGATTTCTAACTTTCCTCCCGCTGCCACAATTAAGGGAGTCGTGGAACTGTCTCGCATTCCCACGGTATCAATGGCTTGCAGCCGCAAGTCTCCTCCCGCTTGCAACTGACCCTCCACGTTCACGTTCCCAGCGGCGAGAGTTAAGTCTCTCCCCACGGCTAAATTCCCAGTGCTGGCAAGAGTTGACTGCGGGTTAATTGACCCGTATTGCAATCCGGTTGCGACATTCACTGTCAGTAACGGCGGCGCATCGGGGTTTGTGGCGCTAAACTGACTGCCATCAGCGAAGATCAGGCTCTCGGCCGTGCTGGCGATAAACGATCCGGCAATATCTAACGTGGCGTTGGGGCCGAAGAGGATGCCGTTGGGGTTGAGGAGGAAGAGGTTGGCCCCTCCGGTGACTCCGAGGGTTCCTTGAATATTGGAGAGATTGGTTCCGGTGACGCGCGTCAAGATGTTGGCGATGCCATTGGGGTTGGTGAAATAAACTCGCTCTAAAGCTCCGACGTTGAAGTCTTGGAAACTGTGGAAGAGGTTAACGCCGCGAGTGGCTCCGCCGTTAATTAATTGGGCCGGCAAACCGTTAATTGTGCCGCTGTTGACGAGGGAGTTTTCGGGGCCGAGGGTGGAGTCGGGAGCGAGTTGGGCAACTGCTGCACGTCCAAAAAAGACCGTTCCACAGAAGACAAGGGAAGCGAGCGGGTTGGGAGAGCGGAAGGGATTGAGGGGCAAGGGTCGAGTCTCCAAGCGCGGTAGATGTTACTGAAAAAATTGCACAATTTCTCTACCCACTCAGAAAAAGCTCGGAGAAATTATGCAAAGAGTGGGGAAAGGAAATATTTTGTAATAGTTTGCAACCCTAACGTTACAAGCGACGGCAGCGTCATGTGTGCTGCGATTTAACCGAAGCGAGCGGAAAAGATTGTTGAACTGCCGGATCTCAATCTGGATGCGCCATTTTCCAAGGATCGACGATGCGATCGAACTCTGCAGAAGAAACGTAACCCAACTCCAAGCAAGCTTGTTTGAGAGTCAAATCTTTCGCGAGGGCCACATGAGCCACTTCAGCCGCTTTATCGTAGCCGATCGCGGGACTCAGAGCGGTCACGAGCATCAGGGATTGTTCGAGGTGGGTGGCAATTTGCGGGCGGTTGGCCTGCAACCCGTCTAGGAGAAAATCGGTGAAATTATTGCAACTATCGGCGAGCAAGTTAATCGATTGCAAGAGGTTGAAAATCATCATGGGTTTGAAGGTGTTCAACTCAAAGTGACCTTGGGAACCCGCGATCGCGATCGCGCTGTCGTATCCCATCACTTGCGCCGCCACCATCGCCATCGCCTCGCACTGCGTTGGATTCACTTTTCCCGGCATAATTGAGGAACCGGGTTCGTTTTCGGGCAATTTCAGCTCTCCCAACCCGCAACGAGGGCCGGACGCGAGCCAGCGAATATCGTTGGCGATTTTCATCAAGGAACAGGCGAGGGTTTTCAGCGTGCCGCTGGCCGCGACAATGGCATCGTGGGCCGCGATCGCGGCAAATTTGTTGGGGGCCGAGACAAAGGGATAGCCGGTCAGTTGGGCAATTTTGGCCGCCGCTTTCTCCGCAAAAACCGGCCCCGCATTCAATCCCGTTCCCACCGCCGTTCCCCCCAACGCCAGTTCGTAGAGATCCGGGAGAACGCCCTCAATCTGCCGAAAATTGGCATCCAACTGGGCCGCGTACCCCGAAAACTCTTGCCCCAGCGTCAGCGGCACGGCATCTTGCAGGTGGGTGCGACCGATTTTCACAATTTCAGCAAACTCAATCGATTTAGCTTGCAGCGCATCCCGCATTTTCTTCACCTTCGGGAGCAAGAGATCGCGCAGGGCGATCGCCCCCGCCACGTGCATTGCCGTCGGAAACGCATCGTTCGACGACTGAGACATGTTTGCATGGTCGTTGGGATGGATCGGCGTTTTGCTCCCCAGAACCCCTCCCGCCAGTTCAATTCCCCGGTTGGCAATGACTTCATTGACATTCATGTTGCACTGCGTCCCGCTTCCCGTCATCCAAACTCGCAGGGGGAAGTGGTCGTCGAGTTTGCCCGCAACAATTTCCTCAGCCGCACGGACAATTAACCCCGCTTCAAACTCCCCTAACTTTCCCAACTCTTGATTGGCGAGGGCCGCCGCTTGTTTGAGAATGCCAAAAGCCCGAATCACTTCGAGGGGAATGGTATCCGATCCAATCGAGAAATATTTCAGCGATCGCTGGGTTTGCGCGCCCCAATAGCGATCGCTCGGGACGGCTATCTCCCCCATGCTATCGGTTTCCGCGCGCTTCTGAGTCCGCTCTGTGTCGCTCATTCGCTCAATGGGTAAAGGTCGAGGGGGCCTGTCGTGCTTGCGTTTCCGGAATCGTCAAACTCCCCACTGTATCTATAGCTGCGATTGACCTTCTGGGTGCTGGCGATGTTAATCGCTCAACGACGTTTCGGTGCTAGGGAGTTTACATTCTTTAGCAAAATCGAAGAACCCTGTCCGATATCATAAAAGGTGTGGGGATAAATCTGCACCACCTGGTGAACTTCAAAGGAGGCAAGCACGATGAAATTTAGGATTTTAGCAGTTGTAACGGCTCTGAGCGCGATCGCTCTGGCCGGTCCGTCCCAAGCCGAAGACCCCCAACAAGTTCAGCAGTTACTGAACACAGGGGAATGTGCGGGATGCAATTTGTACGAAGCAAACTTAGCGGGCCTCGATCTGTCCAACGCACACCTCATTGGAGCCGATTTGAGAAAGGCTGATTTGCGCGGTACCGATCTAACCGAAGCAAACTTAGAAGGAGCCGATCTAGAAGGGGCCAATTTAGAAGGGGCAAACTTGACCCAAGCACTTGTGACCAATGCTTCCTTAAATTCAGCTACCCTCGATGGTGCGGATATGACTGCAGCGAAGCTTTACGATGTTGATGTGTTTGGCGCTTCTCTCGACGGTGCTGTGATTGTCGATGCTGAAATCTTTGGCACGGGAATTGGGGTTGGGATTGGCGGCAGTATCGAACAAATTAACCCCGAATTTTTACCGGAAGAAAGTCCGTAAATGGGTTAGGTCGCCCAACGACCGGCTTTTTAACCCCTGGAATTGAGAACCTAAACTGAGAGGCTGTTAGCGCAGCCTCTTTTCTTTGGGCGATCGCTGGGCGCGATCGCCAGTTGTAAGATAGAGATTGCCTGACAAGCCAAGAGACCATGTGGACGCAAATCGCCGCTAAAATTTCTGAAGTCGCGGGAAAACCCTTTGAAATTGCCCATCGTCGCTCGGTCGGCGGCGGCTGTATCAATCAAGGCTACGCCGTCAGCAACGGCGAGCAAACCTATTTTGTCAAGCTCAACCAAGCCTCTCAAATTGAGATGTTTGAGGCTGAAGCGATGGGTTTGCAGCAAATGCACGACACCCAAACCATCCGCATTCCCCAACCCTTGTGTTGCGGGATTGCCGATTGCTCCAGCTATATCGCGATGGAGTGGCTGGAATTCGGTCGCGGCGACAGTCAAGCGTGGCAGCGCATGGGGGAAAAGCTGGCCGCCATGCACCAAGCCAAAGGGGCCGAACAATTTGGCTGGGATCGCAACAATACCATTGGTTCCACGCCTCAGCTCAATCCCTGGACGGAGAATTGGAGCGAGTTTTTTGCCGAACATCGCATCGGCTATCAATTGCGCTTAGCCAAACGCCGAGGCGGACGTTTTCCCGATACCGGCCGAGCGATCGCTGCCGTCCGAGAAATTTTGCGCGATCGCCAGCCCAAACCCTCCCTCGTCCACGGCGATCTCTGGTCGGGAAATGCCGCCTGCACCGCAGACGGCGAACCCGTCATTCTCGATCCGGCAACTTATTGGGGCGATCGCGAAGTCGATCTCGCCATGACCGAACTCTTTGGCGGCTTTCCCGCTGCGTTCTATCGCGGTTACAACGCAACTTGGCCCCTCGATCGCGGTTACGAACGCCGCAAAACGCTCTACAACCTCTACCACATCCTCAATCATTTCAACCTCTTCGGCGGCGGTTACGGTTCTCAAGCGAGCCGAATTCTCGACCAAATTTTGAGAGAATTGCCCTAATTCCAGCGGTAAAATCCCGAAATCACCTTAGAGACGGGATAACCCGCCAACTCCCATCTTTTCAAGGCTTCAATTCCTTTGATTATGCTAAAATTCCAGGTGTAGCTCGCTCGGACAATGCAGTTTTCTGACTGCTCAATAAACCTTCTATGTCAGCGATCGCTTTAACCTTGTTGCATCCTAGCCGATCGACTCCCGTGCAGAGTTGGACCTTTGATTCAACCTCGGTGATTCAAATTGGACGCGCTAATGACAGCGATGTCATTCTCTACAGTGCTGTTGTTTCGCGACACCATTTAGAACTGCGGTATCGGGATGACAATTGTTGGGAAATTATCAACTACGGAGCTAACGGAACCTACGTCAACGGCAAGCCCATTTCTCAAGCTTCCGTCTCCGATGGCATGGTCATTCGCTTGGGCGAGTCCGGCCCGAAAATCCGCATTCGCTTGGGGAGTGTCGATCCCAAAACCCTGGGAAAAACGGTTGTCCGGGCGCAATCGCCCCAAACGGGTTCCTTCAATCTCGCTCGCAGCAAAAGCACCTTTCTCACCAGTCGCTCCGCACACCCTGCCGAGGGCAGTTCGGACTCCTGAAAAAATCAGCTTCCACTTCGATATCCTCGAATTGCCCCAAGTCTCACCCCAAACTCGCTTACCGGCCGGGGAAACCGACATACGCAAAATAAGTCAGCATTGGCACAACCGTGGCCACGATCAGAAAGCCCACAACCCAAATCGCCGAGCTAGTCGTGTTGCTTTCCTCCGCTTTTGTAAAAGTCCCCTCAACATCTAGGCGATCGCGGGCAATCGGCGGCCCCGGATCGGTTTGGCCGGAGAGTACTGCACTGAGGCGATCGCTCGCACTCAGCAAAGCCTCATTGTATTTATTGCCCTCTCGCAGCGCAATGCCGATATTATCGTCAATAAGGCTTTGAGAAACCTCATCAGACAGAACTGACTGAACTGCTTCTCCTGCAAGCATTGCCACATTATTCGTCAGCGTATCCAACACCACTAACATCTGATTGGCCTGTGCCTCTGGTGTGGGAAACCAGCGATTAAACAGGTCGTCAGTGAAGCTCTTCATCGTCTCGCCATAATCCAAGCGGCGAATGACCGCTATTCTCACTTCCTTGCCCGTTTGCTTCGCCAATTGCCCCAAAACATTACCGAGTTTTCCTTCATTAATGCGGCTAATGACGTCCGCCTCATCGACGATCCAAGTCGATTCGCCCGTACCGAGATCGGGCATTTGATCGACGCCGGTTGCGTGGGCGGGGAGTGCGATGAAAACTGCCAGAAGAATTGCCGATAGCAGAGTCAGAAGCGATGGCTGCGCCGACCTGACGGTACGCGCTCCAACCCTGGCCCATAAATTAAACATCGTCAGAAGTTGTTGCATAGTCCTAATCTTGATGAATGATAGCCTCCAAAAATATTGTGACACTCTCTCCGTTCCCTCGCTTGATGAACTTTTTTAACACTCAGAACTCTTTAGAGAATGTAAATACCCCCTTTTGCGTACAATAACCGGAGAGCAATCAGGCAATTTTGGCTCGTTGCTCGAGTCAAGTCGGGATATGAGCCGCGGGGCGCGCGGTAAAAAAAATTTCCCAGCAGACAAGACAGCCCTTCAGAAAGCGAGTCTCCTCGCTTAAGGCAAGTGTCCGCACAAAGGGAATTTCCAGCCATATGCCTAGCATTAGCTGGATGAGCGTCATGAGGCTATAGGGATAAGCGCTAGCTAGACCCTTAAAATCGAACAGTAGTATCCTGTTGAAAACTTCGTAAATTTTAGATAGGAGATTTTGAAATGACAGGCGCATACGCAGCTTCCTACTTACCCAGCATGCTCGTTCCATTCATTGGTATGGTGATGCCTGCTGTGGTAATGGGACTATTATTTATTCATGTTGAAAGCGACGCATAGCTTCGGAGTAATTGCCGGAGCAGATGCCCGTTCGACATGAATCCAAAATTTTGCTCGATATCCTATCCGCGATGTGAATAGGGTATTTTTTTTCTGAAAACCTGGAAGGATGGTCTTTATAGAACGCAAGCTCGGAAAAAATGTTGCCATTTACTAAGAAAGCACGACTCAGGTGCAATATCTCTATATAATTCGTTGCAAGAGGAAGCTCATCATCATTAATTAGGCGTGGTGAGTATTCGTGCTGATTCATTCAGTCTCTTTTCCACCCCTTAAAGTATTTCTACTCAGAGGGTTTGTAAAATTTGAGAGGAGATCGATTTACATGACTACAGATGTGGTTACTCATGGTGGAGACCCACAAGTTGGCAATTTAGCAACTCCAGTTAATGCCTCCGGTTTCACAAAAGCTTTTATTAGCAACTTGCCTGCTTATCGATCGGGATTATCCCCTTTCCGCCGAGGTCTAGAAGTTGGCATGGCTCATGGCTATTTTCTTTATGGTCCTTTTGCTGTCCTAGGCCCCCTTCGGGATTCAGACCTGTCCGCCACGGCTGGCTTGTTAGCGACTATTGGCTTAGTTGGACTGCTAACTATTGCCTTATCTCTTTACGGTAGTATCGGTTCTGGCAGCCCTATTGCTACAGTAACAGCTCCAAATCCTCCTGAGGATTTAGGAACGAAAGAAGGCTGGAGCGAGTTCGCAAGCGGCTTTTTGCTAGGTGGTTGTGGAAGTGCCTTTTTTGCTTATTTCCTGTGCGGTACGCCTCATCTAGAGCCATTGGTTAGGGTTGTTAGTCAAGTGTGGTCATCCTAAATCAGATTGCGAACACTTAGTCATATTCTTTGTAAGGGATGCGTTTAAAGCGCATCCCTTATCATCTTGGATACAATGCAGATCTTCAGTAGCTCGGAAAATCGTGAAATTGACACAACCGATGCGCCATCCGAGCAAAATTTGGGATATCATTCCTTGACATACCCTTGCTAACTCACAATCATTCGCGTGCCTGCGGACTGAAAACTTCTTAATGACCAGTATCGTCTCAGTCTCCCCCACCGATCTGAAAACGCGCCGCCAACGCCTCAAACGCCGGCGGCAACTCAAATTACTGCAAGCAATGTGGAGATCGCTTCTGGTCAGTGGTATGGCTGGCGGCCTGTTTTGGGCGCTCTCTCAACCCAATTGGATCGTTCGCCAACCCGAACAAATTGATGTCGAAGGCAATCAGTTTCTTTCCGCTCAAGCCATTCGCTCCCTACTTCCCCTCTCTTATCCCCAATCGATTTGGCAGCTCAAACCTCAACTCCTCAGCCAACAGCTTAAATCAGCAGCCCCCATTGCTGAGGCCCGCGTCACTCGACAGCTTTTACCGCCAGGGTTAATGGTTGAAGTCGAGGAACGAAAGCCCGTGGCGGTTGCTGTTCCGCCTGCCCTGTCCTCCAACATCCGCAGCCAGACAAACGAAGGCGAGATTGGATTTGTAGACGAACAAGGAGTCTGGATGCCCCAGAGTAGTTACGCGGCTTTTGAAGAAGGTGTTGAGTTGCCCACCCTTAGGGCGATCGGTCTCAAACCACAACTCTCCAGTCAGTGGTCGGCAATTTATCGGGCTACTCAAGAATCAAGCCTCAATATCTCTGAGATCGACTTGCGTAACCCTTCCAATCTCGTCTTAAAAACAGAACTGGGGATTGTTCGTTGCGGCCCTTATGCTCCCCACTTTCAAGAGCAACTCAAAGTCCTATCTCGCATGAGAGAACTCCCCAACCGAGTTCCACCCAGTCATATTGCCTATATCGACCTAACAAATCCCCAATCTCCTGCCGTTCAACTGCGCTCAACATTCTCCCAAACACCTTGATTTATCGGGGTTTGGAAAGCCTGTAAGTTGACAAGATGCCAGTTTGACCCTAGGTTAAAGCCTAAGAGTCCGTCAGTATTATAAGAATTGTGTATTAATCCTTGCCAATAACAATGACACTTGATACTAAAGTAGGGCAAAACCAGCCTCAGAGCGATCGTCAAGAATCCTCCGATCTCAGCGTGGAAAATAATTATCCATTTAACAGTTCTGGACTTCCCCTCCATGCAGGGAGCGCATCTAGGGGAAGCCCTAGGGAAGCAGCCAGCAGCGACCGCATCGTTCCCGGAAATATTGCTCGCATCAAAGTCATTGGCGTTGGCGGTGGCGGCTGTAATGCTGTCAATCGCATGATCGAAAGTAATGTCACGGGAGTTGAGTTTTGGGCGATTAATACCGACGCTCAAGCCCTCGCTCTCGCTGCCGCTCCCAAACGCCTCCAGTTAGGACAGAAAATTACGAGGGGCCTGGGTGCGGGAGGGAACCCAGCGATCGGACAAAAAGCCGCAGAAGAGTCCCGCGATGAAATTGCTCAAGCCTTAGAAAATACCGATCTGGTGTTTATTACCTCTGGTATGGGAGGCGGTACGGGAACGGGAGCCGCCCCAATTGTGGCTGAGGTGGCTAAAGAGATGGGATGCTTGACAGTCGGGATTGTGACTCGTCCCTTTACCTTTGAGGGTCGTCGCCGGACAACTCAAGCAGAAGAAGGGGTTGCCGCGCTGCAAGGCCGTGTCGATACGTTGATTATTATTCCTAACAACAAGCTCTTAGAAGTCATTGCACCGGAAACGCCAGTGCAACAAGCTTTTTTGGTTGCCGATGATATCTTGCGCCAGGGGGTTCAAGGGATCTCCGACATTATTACCATTCCGGGATTAGTGAATGTGGATTTCGCCGATGTCAGAGCAGTCATGGCAGATGCCGGATCGGCCCTGATGGGAATTGGTGCGGGATCGGGTAAGTCCAGAGCAAGAGAAGCGGCTGTGATGGCAATTTCCTCTCCTTTGTTAGAGTCCTCTATCGAAGGGGCAAAAGGGGTTGTCTTTAACATTACGGGGGGGAGCGATCTGACGCTGCATGAGGTGAATACAGCGGCGGAGACGATTTATGAAACGGTCGATCCCAACGCCAATATTATTTTCGGGGCGGTGATTGACGAGCAAATGCAGGGAGAAGTCCGCATCACCGTCATTGCAACGGGTTTCAGCGGGGAAGGACAGAGAGTGGTAGAAACTGTCCCCAAGGCGATCGCAACCCCCGCTCGTCCGGTTCCTCCACCTCCTCCCCAACCCAGACCTACCGCGCCGCAGCCCGATGCGGGTAACAAAAGTCAGGGTTTAGATATTCCAGAATTTCTGAGGCGGCGGCGAGGATTTCCACGGCGCTAGTATCGCTAGGCGGAGTTCGGGATTCAGAGTAGGGGCTGGGTCTCCCTGCCCTTTTCAGAGTACTGCTACGCACCAAGCAAGCTACAGAATTCCTGGATTGTCAGTCTTTCATCGATTATCGATTTTGAAGGGTCGCTCAATTTCCGCCTCGGCCGATTAGAAAACGCTTGAACTCGCGAAGAAAGTCCGCTTCTGAACTAAGAAAATGTTTCCTTGTCCTTGGGGTTCCGAAACAGATGGGTGAAATGGGTTCAGTCAACTATTCAGCAATTATTTGTGGTTGAATGATGAGGAAATTGAGATTTGATTTTGGCGGAGGGGCATCCCGTCAGTAGTAAAGCTTACCGAGCAACCGAACCCTTGGGTGGTGTTGGTAAGAAGCGCCGAGACCCCGCGCCGCCGTCAGGCGAACCTTGTAGCTCGGTAAGAAGCCCGCGCTGATGCTACGCATACAGCGTCGGGATTATGTCACTTTCTGGCTTCTATTTCTAACAGTGTTTTTATCGCCATTATGCTTAACTCTCGGACTAACCCAACTCCTCAAAAACCCCAGACCTCTTTGTCTCAATCGCAAGCCCAAACTCATCCCTACCGGCCTTCTGTCCCCATTAGCGTTTATCGGGAACTTGCGAATGAGTTGCAGCACAAAGAAACGCAGTTAAAGTCGCTCAAAGCTCACAATCAAAGGCTGTTGCAGCACAATCAACACCTCCAGCATGAAATCGAGCAGCTATTCTTCTCCGCACAAAATTTACAACAACTGGCGGCGACTCGCGATGCCTACGGAAACCCCGTTGTCGCTGTTCCCGAACCCGCTCCTATCGCACCTCCCGCACCTCCCCCTCAACTCGAACCCCCTAAACCCGCTCCCAAACAGGTGGCTGAGGTGGAAGAAAGAGCATCCCGCCGTCCCAGTCAGCCAGAGAGTTCTTCAGAAGTGAGCGGTTGGTTGGTGGGCGTTGCGATCGCGCTCATTGTTCTGATGGCATTTGGCACGGGATTTTTGATTGTGCGCCCCCTCCTGAAAAGATAAGAGGTGAAGGGGAAAGATGTTCTCAACCGTTTGCCTGAGAGTTAGGCGAAGCGATCGCGGCGACCTAAGACTCAGTTAAAAACGGACTTTGTACAAATCAAACAACTCTCCGCTCTGTCGCTTCATAATCTTGGCCCCACTCGCCTTCACCACCTTCTCCCACTCCGTCAAAGGTTCGAGAAAGACTTCTGCCCCCAAATAGGTTTCAAGAACGGCCCAATCCTCAGCCAGAGGATGGTCGGGGTTGAGCAAATCAAAGACAAAAATTCCAGAGGGTTTGATGACTCGCTGAAGAGCCGTCAGGACAGATTTCCAGTAGTCTAAGGGATAGTAACAACTCCAACCCGTCGCGATCGCCAGATCGAAGAAATCTGCCTTGTAGTTTAACTGATGAGCCGGGGCTCGCTCCACCCCCTTAAACAACTTTGAGTTGAGTTGCGGCCCTCTCGATTTAAGCGTTTCGACCGCTGTTGGACTAATATCCTGTCCGTAAAAATAAGCCTGCCAATCTCGCCAAGGATAAATCAAAAAACTAACACCGCAGCCGAGATCCAAGCAGCATTGGTTTTTCTGCGGTCGAGCAACTTCCCAAAAAGGCGAGGCCGCTTTCGCTGCGAGAGAACCCGAAACCCAATCGCCGAAGATGGGCATCGCTTCAACCTCCTCGGGTACCTCAAAGCGATCGCCGCGATACTGTTGCTCGAAGCGGGATGAAACAGCATTACCAATCGCTTGCCACTGCTCGGATACGCGAGGTTGGGTCAAACTAAATTGAGTAAAAGAGCGGTCAGCTTGCTTAGACATAGCGCAATGACGATCCTGTATTCGATCGAGGCGATAGGGACTCTCCCTCATTTTGACATTCCCCGACCATCGCAGCATGGAGATGCTCGGTTTGCTGCCTCAACCTGTGATTGCAACCGCAGCAGTAGCGAGCGCGAGAGTTTTCCGCGCTCGTCAGGGTTGAGCCAATTAACAAGATGGCAACTTGGACGCATCTTTTTCCAACAAGCCAGAAGCTTGCCATGCAAGAGACACAATCAACGCTTTTCCCAGCGCTTGTCCGAGTTCTTTCGTCGAAGACGCTTCGCGGCCAACAACTTGCTCTTGACCCATCATGTTTGGCAATTTTTTCATTCCAACTCTCCCGAACAACTTGCGATCGAGCAATCTCGATGTCTTCACCTCCAGTTTCGTTCGTCCTTGAAGGAAAGGGAACCAGAAAAGCTCATGAATTTAACGAAATAATTTACGTCTTTAGAGTTCCCTCGATCTAGAGCGATCGCAGAGTGTCAACCTTAACCTCATAAAATCTCATGGCAAAAGCGAAGGCAGCGCGAAAGCCCAATTGATTGTGCATAAGCTCAATTGGGCTGGATATATGAAGCAATAGAACCGCCCTAAATTCCCAAACGTTCCAGTCGAAAAATCATGTTTGCTCAAAAATTCGCCATTCTCAAACTCATTAGTGCTTTTTTGGTCACTCTTTTGATGGCAGATATGTTTCCCCATCCGCAACTTGCTCCAGGAGTTGTTTCATCCCTCCTCAACCGTTTAGAGCAACCCTCCGAACGCGGAGGTTAAAGCTTTGGAGACACAATCTTTTGCTCTCTTGAAACCCATCACTCAAGCGGAAGTTGCCTGAATTGAGAGCAAGACTCATGCTGAATTAGAACGTAGAAGCTCAAACTCTGACGTTGCCGTTCCTTCTTGCGGCTACTCCCTACTCCCTATTCCCCCACTCAAAAAGCAATTTCCCCTTACTCAGATGGCCCCTACAGTCCTAAACTTATCTGTGAGAGGTTAATTACTGGCACTCAAGAGGTTTTTGTGAAAAGAGTATTAGGCATCATTCTTGGTGGCGGTGCGGGAACCCGCCTTTATCCATTGACTAAACTGCGAGCGAAACCCGCAGTTCCCCTCGCGGGTAAATATCGTTTGATTGATATTCCTGTCAGTAATTGCATTAATTCGGACATTAATAAAATCTACGTCCTGACCCAGTTCAACTCGGCTTCCCTCAATCGACATCTCAGCCGAACCTATCACTTCTCTGGGGTTCGAGAGGGGTTTGTCGAAGTCCTCGCCGCTCAGCAAACTGCCGAAAATCCCGGCTGGTTCCAGGGAACCGCCGATGCAGTTCGCCAATATATCTGGTTGATGCAGGAGTGGGATGTGGATGAATATCTGATTTTATCGGGCGATCATCTCTATCGCATGGACTATAGCCAATTTGTTCAGCGCCATCGCGACACGGGTGCTGATATTACCCTATCCGTTGTCCCCATTAGCGAGAAGCGGGCTTCGAGCTTCGGTTTGATGAAGATTGACGAGACGGGTCGGGTCATTGATTTCAGCGAAAAACCCGAAGGTGCGGCTCTCAAACAGATGCAGGTGGATACAACGGCGTTGGGACTGAGTGCCGATCAAGCGCGCACTAAGCCCTATATTGCCTCGATGGGAATTTATGTCTTCAAAAAAGAGGTGCTTGCCAAACTGCTCAATAATAATCCAGAGGAAACAGATTTTGGCAAAGAAATTATTCCCTCTTCGTCCAAAGATTTTAATATTCAGGCTTATCTGTTTGATGGTTACTGGGAAGATATCGGAACCATTGAAGCTTTCTATGACGCGAATTTAGCACTTACCCAGCAGCCTCGCCCTCCCTTTAGCTTCTACGACGAACAAGCACCTATTTACACCCGCGCTCGCCATTTACCGCCGACCAAAATGCTGGATTGTCAAGTAACAGAGTCAATGATTGGCGAAGGGTGCATTCTCAAAGAGTGTCAAATCAGTCATTCTGTTTTGGGAATTCGCAGCCGGGTCGAAGCAGGGTGCAAAATTGAAGACAGCTTGTTGATGGGGGCAGATTTTTACGAACCGTTTGCAGAACGTCAGTCGGGATTGCAAGAAAAAGGCATTCCCGTTGGCATTGGTGCGGATACAACCATTCGCCGTACCATTGTCGATAAAAATGCTCGCATTGGTCGCAAGGTTCTGATTCTCAATAAGGATCGGGTTGAGGAAGCGAATCGCGAACAGGACGGGTTCTATATTCGCAATGGAATTGTGGTGGTGTTGAAAAATGCCATTATTCCCGACGGTACGGTGATTTAGGACTTTCTCTGAAGGCTGAAATGACAGTGGCGATCGCGCCGAGTACGGCAATTGCGATCGCCAATTGTCTGAGAAACCGAACCGACCGAATGGAAGGGCTTTGCTAAGATGACAAAATAATATAGAACAAATATGTTAATTTTTTCTTCGCGCTTGAGAGTGAATCGCTAACCAGCACAAGAGGAGACTGCGATTAATGGCTTCGACTGACTTCAAAGACTATTATGCCGTCCTGGGGGTGAGTAAAACAGCGGATGCGAGCGAAATCAAGAAAGCTTTTCGCAAGCTAGCGCTGAAATACCATCCCGATCGCAACCCGGACGATAAAGTAGCAGAAGCTCGTTTCAAGGAAGTCAACGAAGCTTATGAAGTCCTGTCAGATACGGACAAGCGGAAGAAATATGACAGCTACGGCCAGTATTGGAAGCAAGCGAGTCAAGCGGGTGGCTATTCAAGAGGCGCAGGCGTTGACTTTGGCGGCTTTGACTTCGGACAGTATGGCAGCTTTGAAGAGTTTATTAATGACTTATTGGGAGGGTTAGGCGGTTCGGGTGCGAGTCGAGGCAAAACGGGGAATTATACTTACCGAACCTCGACTCAACCGGGATGGTCTGGTTATGGCAGTACAAGCCGTTCGAGTCGCTACAGCGCGGGGACAAACGGACAGTCTGCCGATACAGAAGCCACCTTACGCCTAACGCTACCAGAAGCCTTTAGAGGCGTGCAAAAACGCTTGACAGTCGGGAACGAAACGATTAATGTTCGCATTCCGGCTGGGGCCAAACCCGGCGTGCGCGTGCGGGTGCGCGGGAAGGGGCAATTTAATTCCTATAGTCGCAAGCGAGGCGATTTGTATTTGAGTGTCGAACTGGCACCCCACGCTTTTTTCCAGTTTGAGGGAGATAACTTAGTTTGTGAAGTCCCTGTCACTCCGGATGAGGCCGTTTTAGGCGCGTCGATTGAGGTTCCGACGTTAGACGGGATGGTGACAATGAAAGTCCCCGCTGGAATTCGCTCCGGTCAATCGTTACGACTGCGGGGCAAAGGCTGGCCGAAACCCAAAGGAGGACGTAGCGATCAGTTGGTGAAAATTGCGATCGCCACGCCGAAAAGCATTAGTAAAAAAGAGCGGGAATACTACGAGAAAATTCGCTCAATTCGCAGCACGGATCCTCGCAGTCATTTCTCGAAAATTTCGATTTAGCAAGGTTTTTACCCTTCGCGAAGCGTCACTTTTAGAAGGATCGCTGAATGCCAAACGTCAGGCGAAAATCGGGAGCATTCCCGGTCAGACCAACTCCCGCACCGATGGAGAGGACATCAAGGGGCGATCGCTGGTAGCGAATGCCTAACTCCGCCAGCAGTGCGTCTTGACCGTCCTCTTTCTCCTGTTCGTAAACCAAATCGCCAACCAGAATAGTTTCTGAGTTGAGGCGGCGACTGTAACCGAGAACTGCACCAAAACCGTGACTGCGCTCGTTTGCCTGACGCTGGTCGTTGTAGCGATAGGAGAGGTTGAGATGGAGGCGGTCTAAGTTTTCACCGGTTCCCAAGGTTTGGGTGGCAATAAATTTGATGGTGGGGTCGATCCCCGCACTGTCACGGCCGGTTGGCAAGTCTACACCCACAGAGACGGCAAAGGCGGGTAAGCTCAAACTTTCGGTATTGAAGTTGTAGAACACTTCCAGGCCAACATCGCCGATCCCGTCTTCCACCGCCGAACCAAACTCAAAAGGAACGGCAATTCTCCCCTGCCAATTGGGAGCAAAACCATATTCCAGGCGCGGTTCGATGAGAAAGATATTTTTCCCGTCGTCGGCGCGATCGTAGCGGAAGATTCCCTGTAATTCCCGGCCGTGGTAGGGGATGGGATAGGCATCTTCGACTTCTACGGGAAGGCCTTCTTCTAAGTTGAAGTGGTCGGCAGCTTGGGCGGTTTGCAAGCCGAAGCTGAGTGCAAAACTGAGGAGGGGGAATGAGAGAAGTTTCAAGGTTTGATGGACTCCGTTGAATGGATTGAGGTGGGGGGTGAGGAAAAACCACAGAGGCACAGAGAACGCAGAGAGGGGAGTTCGGGGATTAGTTCTGCTGTAAAAATTCGGCGGTGGTGGGTTCGCTTTCCATGGGGATAGATTCAATGTCGGGGAGGTTGCCGTACTTGGTTTGCCAGCCTTTGAGCATTGCTTCCACCATCATTGGGTTGATTTTTCCGGGTTCCATACCTTCTGGCGACATCTGCATCTGGGGCATGATTTGCTGCATCGCATCCATAAATGAGCCTGCGATTTCGCCGTCTTGAAGGCCAGGGGTGAGTTTGAGTTTCAGTTGTGCGGCGAGTTGTTGGTGCATTTGGTGCATTTGCGGACTCATACCGCTAGATTGCATCTTTCCGTGGTGCATCATTATTGGCATCATCTCGGCCAGCATCTCCATCATCATCTGCGTCATTGCACCGTCAGAGCTTTTAATCCAAGCGTTGTAGTCGAGGGGATTGATGTTGGGTTTGGGGGTTGTAAATTTGCGAATGAGCTGTTCGTCGCCAGGTTTGTAACTCATGGCATCGAGAACACGGTACAGTTCGGCTCGTTTTTGTTCGATTGTCCAACCGTCGTAGGCGAAGATGTCGTAGGTGATGCCGTGCAGCATATGCAAGTTGTCGAAGACGTTGGCGGTTTCGGGAGACAGGCGGCTGTAGCGAGGCATTCCTTCGCGACTGAGAATCATGCGGAGGGGAGGGTCGGGAATGACTTGGGACTTGAAAATATCCTCCATTTTCCCCATGATTTCGTCCTGTTCGCGATCGTTACCCGCAACCATCATCGACTCGTAAACCGCAGGATGCCACCAGTGCGCGGCGTAGAAGAAGTTGTTGGATTTTGGGTAGTAGTTGCGGGTGAGGCTGAAGTAGGGTTTCATCATCACCCCAGCACGGCGCATTGTTACGTCGAGGGGTGCGGGACTGAGTTGGATGTCGGCGTAGGTGGAACGGTAGTAGTCGTAGACTTCTTTGAGAACTTTCCCTTTCTCCTGCCAGGGAATATCGGCATCGGCCATAACATCTTCGGTCATCTCGTGCAGAAGGTGAACGGAGTCAATGGTGCGAAATAGCCGCCAGGTAGCGCGTGCGGCATAAGGCGCGTATAACTCCATTGTCGGTTCGATGCGTGGAGGAGCGTTGTAAACGTTGAGGGTTTCTTGGTAGAACTTGCTATCTTCGGCAGTATGACGCTCGAAGGGGGTCAAAAGCAGAACATCGTGGAGTTTGCCGTGGGCAAAGTGAAGCGCTCCTGCAACTCTGTAGCTGCGGTTGTGGCGATTGTAGAAAGAGAGTTGGTAGGGGGTTCGGGGGTGGGCGATCGCATTTCGCTGTTCGGCAAACAGAGGTTTGGCAGAGGTTACCGCGAAGGCGGAGGCGATCGCAATTAGGATTAGGCGTTTGAGTTTCGGGTAGCGCATCATGAATCAACTCGTTTCCAACAACAAAATACGGACATTCTCGATTGGTTATTAGCTTCTCAAAACAATATGAAATCAGGGTGAAATGCTTGGTTTGGCATTTTTTAGAGGCAGTTTCCGGCAAAATCGCTATACTCAAATCGAGAGATACGAGCAAAATTGATCCATGCGAATCTTGCTTGTTGAAGACGAACCCGATTTAGGTGCGGCGATTAAGCGATCGCTCGGCCAGCATCAATACATTGTCGATTGGGCAATTGATGGCACGGAAGCGTGGGATTATTTAGACAGTTCGCGCAGCGACTACAGTTTGGGAATTTTCGATTGGTTATTACCGGGTTTGTCGGGGATCGAATTGCTCGAACGGCTGAGACAGAAGAACAATCCCTTACCCGTGTTGATGCTAACGGCAAGGGATGGAATGGCGGATAAAGTCAGGGGATTGGATGCGGGGGCCGATGACTATTTAGTGAAACCATTTGGGATGGAAGAGTTGCTGGCAAGATTGCGGGCCTTGCAACGGCGATCGCCCCAACTTCAGCCTCCTCAACTGCAAGTGGGAACGTTAACTTTGGACTACAACACCAATGCCGTTTGGTCGCAGATGGAGGGAAAGCAAGAAGCGATTGCCCTCACCGCGAAGGAATTTCAACTGTTGGAATATTTTATGCGCCATCCCCAACAAATTCTCACCAGCGAACAGTTACTCGATCGCCTGTGGGAGTTAGACGCAGAACCGACGAGCAATGTGGTTGCGGCCCAAATTCGCTTGTTGCGGCGCAAACTCGCTCCATTTGACTGCGATCGCTACATTGAAACCGTGTATGGTTTGGGCTATCGCTTCCAACCGGATGCGGAAGGAACGTCGTGAAGCAGCATCAACTCTTTTCGCGATCGCGGCGGCAATTAACCCTGTGGTATGCGGGAATGTTAGCCGGAATTCTCGGACTTTGCGGCTTTGTTGCTTACGAAGCGATCGCCCACGCCCATCGCATTACCATTAATCAAGAACTCAAATCGGTCGCTGGGACGCTGCACAACAGCCTCGAACCCGTTCTCAAGCAACCGGGCATTCTCGATCCGGCCGCGACTCGCTTGCTACCTGATTTGTGTTTGGCAACAGCGCCTTGTTCTCAAAGAGATCGCCCGCTTTACCGCATTGGCGTTATCGAACGCGGGATGTACTCCCTTCAGTTGTTCGACTTATCGGGCCGTTTAGTCGCGATCGCTGGAACCCACGTACAAGAACTTCCCTCGTCTCTCAACTCTCAGCAATGGCAGACATTGCGAGGGAAAAATGGCATTCGCTACCGGCAAATTACCTTGCCACTACACGATCGGGACGAGCAGTTGTGGGGAACCCTGCAAGTCGGACGCAGTTTGGAAGATTTCGACCGCTATGTTGCGACGATCGTCTGGATTTTGTTGTTGGGACTGCCGCTTGCTCTGGGGTTGGCGATCGCTTCCGGTTGGTGGCTGGCAGGAAAAGCCATGCAACCCATTTACCAATCCTACGGGCAAATGCAACAGTTTACAGCCGATGCGGCCCACGAGTTGCGAACTCCCCTCGCTGCGGTTCGCGCAACGGTTGAATCAACTCTAATGTTGCCAAAGCTGGAAGCAGGAGAAGCACGAGACACGCTACGCGCGATTAAGCGACAAAATCTGCGTCTTTCCCACTTAGTCGCCGATTTGCTTCTGCTGTGCCGCCTCGACGGCCAGCAAAGTCGTACCCCAGAAGCGCAAGCAGAAGTCTTGTTGGAGGAACTTGCTAGCAACGTGGTGGAAGAGTTTGCCGCTTTAGCATTGGCGGCTGAAGTGGCGTTGAATGTAGAACTGCTTTCTCCACCACCATTTGAAGTTATGGGCAGCAGCGAACAACTTTATCGTTTGGTCTCAAACTTGGTTGCTAATGCGATCCAGTACACGCCTAGTGGAGGAAGCGTTTGCTTAATATTCGAGCGCAGCAGGTCCAGTGAAATTTCACTCTCCGTGCGCGACACGGGAGTTGGCATTCCAATCGCAGACCAGTCGCATATCTTTGACCGCTTCTATCGCGTGGATAAAGCGCGCTCTCGCGATCGCAGCGGCTCGGGATTGGGATTAGCCATTGCCAGCGCGATCGTGCAACTCCACAACGGAACCCTTCAACTCAAGAGTCAGGTGGGCCAAGGAAGCACTTTTATCGTGCGTCTTCCTCTTCGCTCTTAACCCGGCTGCGAGGATTCTACCGCGACCCTCCTGACCTTGATATTTGAATCTCTGACTCCTACTTACCCCTGTCCGGGAAGGAAACTACGTTTCAAGGCCTGAATAGCGCCCTCAGTCACATAGGTATAGCGCATTTCGCCGCAGAGGATTTCGCTCATAATTTGAGCGGCTCGCGGGCGCTTAACGCCAACTCGGTAGGCAATACCGGGAAACTTAAAGAACAGTCCGGCTAAGCGCTGGGCCCAAGCCATATCCGTTCCCCATTCTTCTTGGATGGTTTGACTGTATCCAGCTAAAGCGTCAGCATCGCCGGCGATCGCGGCCGCGATCGCTTCTGCGGCTTTAACCCCCGTAAACATCGCGGGACGAATTCCTTCTGCGAGAAGCGGATCGGTCACTCCCGCCGTTTCTCCTGCTAAGAGTGCATTTTGCGCGTGTAGGGTTTTGTTTTCCGACCACAAGAGCATGGGAAACTCGTAATAGTTGCCTTGAGACGGATCGAGTCCTAATTGCTTGGCATAATTGTTGAGTTGTTTTTGCAGCTCTTGCGCTTTGCCTTTGGTACTGCCTAAAATTGCACCGCTAATAGCAACGCGATCGGACTGGGGGAAGTTCCAGATAAAACCATTTTTCAAGGAACCAAAGTCAAATTGTGCGGTATCCGCGTTGCTCGGCGAAGTCTCGATTTCCAGGACTGCGCTTGAGTGCGGTTGGCTGTCTTTGAAACCCAGCCACTTGGCGCAGGGGCCCTTGGCCCCATCTGCCGCGATCAAATAACGCCCCTCAAACGTTTCCCCACCGGCTGTTACTTGCCAAGCACTGCCATTCCACTGAACTGCTTGTACCTCAGTTCCGTCTTTCAGTTCCGCCCCTTTTTCTCGCGATCTCTCCATCAGAAAGTTGTCAAAGACCGATCGCCGCACCATCCACACAGACAGAGATTCGAGTTCAACCCCGATCGGATCTCCCAGTTTCCAAGTAAACCCCACTTTATTGACTTTGCTGTCAATTGCAGGAGAGAAGTCAAAATCAAACCACTCTTGCACTGCTGGAGATACACCTCCGCTACAGGGTTTATAACGAGGGAAAGATTCTTTTTCTAGAACTAAGACCGAATGACCGCGTTTCGCCAGGTGATAGGCTGCCGATCCGCCTGCGGGGCCGGCTCCAACAATGATACAGTCCAACATATTGTATTGATGTCTTTGTTGTTTGTGCTTGAGGGACAATCCACCCTTGAAAATTTACCAAGGGTTTAAACAGTGGTGATGTCCTTCTCTTTTATAGCCAATAGCTCGTCTATCTTGGCAGTATATTTATCGGTGAGTTTTTGGACTTTATCTTGCAAATCGCGAGATTCGTCTTCGGAAATATCGTGTTTCTTTTCCTGTTTTTTGACCGTGTCGATGGCATCCCGGCGAATGTTGCGAATGGCAACTTTGCCCTCTTCTGCAAATTTCCCCGCCAGTTTCACCAACTCCTTGCGGCGATCGCTTGTCAGAGGGGGGATATTCAAACGAACGGTTGAACCGTCGTTGTTCGGCGTTAAACCCAGATCGGACATCGAAATTGCCTTCTCGATGTTGGCCAGACTCCCTTTATCGTAAGGTTGAATGGAAATCGTGCTTGCATCTGGAGTGCTGATATTGGCCAGAGATTTGAGCGGTGTGGGAGAGCCATAGTAATCTACCTCAATGCGATCGAGCAAACTGGTGCTGGCCCGTCCGGTGCGAATGGTATTAAAGTCGCGTTGGGTTGAGTCAACGGACTTTTGCATATGACTTTCGACTTCAGCTAACTTCACAAAAACCTCCTACTATGGTGCCGATCGGCTCTCCTTTAACAGAACGAACGATGTTGCCTCGAACGGAGAGATCGAAGACAACGATGGGAATATTGTTTTCTTTACACAGGGCGATCGCGGTTCCGTCCATCACTCGCAAGTCATGGGCGAGAACGTGGGTGTAGGTCAAGCTCGTATAGCGCTTGGCATCGGGATTGAGCTGGGGATCGGAATCGTAGACTCCATCGACTTTAGTCGCTTTGAAAATGACCTCAGCATCAATTTCGGCTGCCCTTAATGCGGCGGTGGTGTCGGTGGTAAAGAAGGGGTTTCCCGAACCCGCCCCGAAAATCACGACTCGCCCTTTTTCTAAGTGGCGAATGGCGCGACGGCGGATGTAGGGTTCGGCAACTTCTTGCATGGAGATTGCCGTTTGAACTCTGGTGGGAATCCCGATTCGTTCTAGAGCATCTTGCAAGGTAATCGCATTCATCACGGTTGCCATCATGCCAACATAGTCGGCTGTTGCCCGATCCATGCCTGCGGCTGATGCCTTAACGCCGCGAAAAATGTTGCCGCCACCAACGACAATTGCAATCTGGACGCTATTTTTAACGACCTCTGCGATTTCCTGAGCGATATTGGCAACAACTGTGGGGTCGATTCCATAGCCAAGATCGCCCATCAACGCTTCGCCGCTCAGTTTGAGTAAAACCCGTTGGTATGCCATCGGTTGAGTGCAACTTCTATATTTACTTGCCTCAAATTAAGATATCAGTTTTTTGGATTTACGCCTGATGTGTATTAGAAGCTTAAACCCTGGATCTACTATTGTCTCTTGGAACTGGGACAGTTTTCTCACAAATCTCTCTCCTACCTCGTCGGAGTTGCCCCCCTCAATCGAGACAGCGGCAAGTTTCGGGGCAAGCGTCAGATTTGGGGAGGGCGGGCTAATATTCGTTGTGTGCTGTATATGGCGGCTCTGGTGGCGGTTCGTTTTTATCCGGTGATTACAGGCTTTCTACGAGCGCTTACTGGCTAAGGGCAAGTTAAAAAAGGTGGCACTCACAGCCTGTATGCACAAGCTGTTGATGATTTTGAATGCGATGGTGAGAACGGGTCAATCTTGGCAACCCCAAAGGAGCTAATCCCCTTGTACGGGCAAGAGGAGCGACTTGGCGATCGCCTAACTCCTCTCAGAATTCACTTGACATTCAAGACAATCGCTTGTCTCGCCAGCGACAAAAGCGTCGTTGTGTATTTTTCCAATCTCCATAATCGGGGGGTAAATCCCGCCATGGCGCTCCTGTTCGCAATATCCAGAAAACGGCATTGAGAAATTGTCGGTTATCGCGAGCCACTCCACCCCAACTTCCCTTTCGTCCGGGTAAATGCGGCTCCAATAAATACCAGACCCGATCGGATATATCATGTCTTCGGTGTGCTTTCATCTTCTTCTCCTTTTTCTCTAGCGCAATCCTCTCCTTTTTCTCATCTCGTGACGACACTCTCTAGCTCATACGGTTTGCTGTTATCTTAATCGCCTAGCTGGCCGGGAACTTCTTCAATTTGATGCCCTGATTCCTTGTTAGTTTAAGTTGCACATCGCCTTAACTCTGAATTCTGAATTCTGAACTCCAATCTGGAACTGCGTGATATAACTAGTTAAGGAGTTAATACTTGCGATTGTGCCAGAACTCCCAATCAGGGAGTCTAACGTCTGACAACAAGCACATCGTTCATATTTTTTCCGGTAGGGTGCATTCTGCGAGCTGCAAATTTAGGGATGCACCCAGCTTTTTGTTCCTCTTTGCTTGTTGCATCCCATCTACCCTCAAGGAATGATGATGAGCCAAGAGTCGCCAGAGATCGTTAAAACGTTACGCATTCTTGTTGTTGATGACCATCCCATCGTTCTGGGGGGAACCCTAGAACTGCTGAAGGGACAGTACCCCGATGCAAACATCCTCACTGCTGGAACGACGGAGGAAGCGATCGCGCAAATTAAAACCAACCAACCAGATTTAGTGGTGATGGATCTCTCAATCCCAAAAACGGCTGGCGAAACGGCCCAAATTGGGGTGGGAATAGAATGCCTGCGCCTGTTGATGGAAACTTATCCCGATCAAAACTTTATTGTCCAAAGCAGCCACATCAAATCGCTGGTGAGGATGAAGCACTGTATAGAAGTACATCAAGGTGGTTTCACCATCGCTGACAAAAGTTTGTCGGGTCGCGATCTGCTGACGAGGATTGATTGGGCCTTGCAAGGCGTGACTCACACCAAGGATATTCAAACGGGTTTGGAAATTAAACCGGAGTGGTACGACGTGCTGCGGCTGGCGTTCAAAGACGGTTTGCAAGATAAAGCGATCGCCAAACAGATGAATGTGGCCGAGCGCACCGTGCGCCACTATTGGACAAAAATTTACGATGTGCTGGGGATTTATCCCGAAGATGGCAAAAAAGACGGCAAAAACACCCGCATCCAAACGGAAATCAAGGCGCGAGAAGTGGGTTTAATTGACTGAGAATCAGACTCATGTGGCGAGGCCTTTTGCGGAAATTGAGAGGGAACAGTCGTCGCTGGGTGGTTGAAGTGCTACCCGGCCTGTTTGTCATCGGCCTGGTTGTTGGCGCGCGATCGCTGGGGGGACTGCAACCGCTGGAGTTGGGAACCCTCGATCTTTTCCTGCGCCTGCGGCCTCGCGAATCCATCGACGAGCGCATTACCATTGTCGAGATCGATGAAGCCGATATCGAACGAATTGATAAGGTTTATCCCCCAGAAATTGGCTCCTATCCTATCCCTGACCTCGAACTTGCCAAGCTGCTGAGAACATTGCAGCAGTACGAACCCATTGTTATCGGCCTCGACATCCAGCGAAACTTACCAGTAGAACCCGGTCACAAAGAACTATTACGTACTTTCAACGATTTTGAAAATCTCATCGCTGTGGAAAAATTGATTCCCCCCAAAAGCGGTCCTCCGCAGCAATTTCCAAGCGATCGCGTTGGCTTTTCTGATTTTCCGTACGATTTCGATCTTCACGTTCGACGACATTTTCTCGGTTCTCCCGATCCCAAAAAGAAAGAAAACTATCGATATTCTCTTTCTTTACAACTCGCACAGGCTTATCTCAAGAAAACTATAAAATTGGAAGTTAAAAATGGACGACGAGATCGTCATGCTATGCGCTTTGGCGAGACAGAAATCCCTCGCTTTGCAAGCAACTCTGGCGGATACGTCCAAGCAGAATCTGGAGGACTACAAACTTTACTGAACTTTCGCAATCATCCTCAACCTTTTCGTCGCGTTTCTCTACACCAGATTGAAACCGGAGCAGTCGATCCAACCTGGTTTCGCGATCGCATTGTTATTGTTGGCATCACTGCACCCATCTTCAATGAACCCATTAATACTTCGATCGCAGAATTAGATCGTTCCGGACAAATTGATGGAGTCGAGTTTCACGCGCACGCCGTTAGCCAAATCATCAGTGCAGTTCTTGATGGACGGTCGCTCCTGACAAATTGGCCGGAAGGTGAAGAATATCTCTGGATTTGCTTTTGGGGACTAATGGGAATTAGTCTAGCCCGAAAAATGCGATCGCTTCGCACAAATTTCTTTGCAGTTGGCCTTGCCAATACGGGCTTATTTGCTATTAGTCATCTAGCTTTGATGGCAGGAAACTGGATTCCACTGATTCCCGCGTTATTGGCATTAATTCTAAACAATATTACCTACGTCGCTTTTTCTCAATATGGAGAGCTTTTAAAAGCTCGCATTAACGAACGACAACGTTTAATCGAACGAACCTTTAATGTAATTCATAACGGCCCGCTACAAACTCTTGCCAATCTCCTCAGGCGAGTTCGAGATGAGAGCGTCTCTCCAGAACAATTACTTGCGGCACTTGAGAATTTAAACCATGAAATTCGCTCCCTTGGCGAGCATTTAGAGCGGGAAATTTTGAATAGAGAAGAAAATTTATATCTTGGAAGCAAAATAAAGCTCGATCTAAGACAACCGCTTCACGAGCTTTTTTATCAGGTTTACACGAGTACCTTAGAGCGTGATTTTCCCTACTTCAAAACGTTGAAGATCAAAATTCGCAATTTCGATCCCACTGACTCGCAACATTTAAATTTGGAGCAAAAGCGAGCATTATGCCGGTTCTTAGAGGAAGCTTTATGTAATGTTGGAAAACACGCAGTAGAAGCAACTCGTCTTATCGCTACCGGATCGAATAATAATGGTTACTATTATCTCTGCATTATCGATGACGGTCCGGGGATAGCTTCAAACTCTGATGGACGAGGAACAAAACAATTCAAAAAATTTGCTCTCCTCCTTTCTGGAGAGTTGAAGCGAGAATCTCTTGCTTCTGGAGGAACTTTATGCGAGTTGATCTGGTCAACAAGAAAACGCAAACACATAATTTTGGCTGAAAAGTGCAAACATAAGCTCTTAAAAATGTTACAAAAAAACAGCCATGCATTATAACATGGGAGAAGAAGCTTAGTTTGTTTGGTTTGAAGTATGAAAGATTTTACTTAGAACTAAGTAAGCTAAATTTTAAATAGCAAAATATTGCTTTGCTATCCTAAAAAATCTAATGAGACATCGACAGAAATAAAATTCAGATCGCTCTGTTACATGATTGTGAATTTTACTATTGGCTTGAGATACCTGTTAGTTTTTTGTCCTTGGTGCCTGCCCTTACAAATTAGTGCTCTACTAAAACAATAGTAGTTTAGGTTTGGCATAGAATACAAATGCACAAAATACTTTGGAACACAACCCAAAAAATTGGTATGGGTTTATTGCCCTGCTGCATCTTAAGTTTATCAATTATCCCGATGACCACTCGCTATCAAGCAAAATATATTCCTCCTTCAACTCAAAAACCTCCAAATAGTCCTACTGGCTCCACAAGCATGAGCTGAAATATCTCAAAGACTGCAAAAAAGAAACGAGCGTCTGTTTTTTTGCAGTTTTCAGCATTTTTTTTGACTCAATCATGCGAACAGACTATCAAAAACTGGCAAACAAGAAGGAACATAATCTTAGTGAAACTCTAATCTTTTCTTTCTAAAGTGATAGTTAGAGTATCACTATTTTTGCTCTCTGGAGAATAAAAAATAATCCAGAGAATTTAGTCATGAAACCCTACATTGCCATTCCGTTTTTTCTTCTGTTCTTTGCTCTCCCAACAAAAGCCGAACGGGTTGAAATCAACGAAACAAAACCCCTTATTTCAGCTACTGCTTCAGAGAAAGGGAAAGCCTCCAAACCCAATGTTAAGCGCGATCGCGATAGCGAGACGTGCAGCGATCGCGGTTGCGCGCGCTTCAAAGAACGAGGGAGCGGTAGAGTAGGGAGAAACCCCGATCGAAAATGAAGCGCTCGTAAAACGAGAAAGCTAAAAAAAAGAGAGGCTGACGACAGCCTCTTTTTGCAGCAGTTTTGAGGAGATTGGATGTTAAGCTGTCACACCTTTAAATTTGATTTTCTCACACCCCACACCCCGCACCCCATACCGTTTACGAGGATTGGGATATTATGGTTTAAATGCCGAACAGCTTACTCCGACTCGATAAAGCGATCGCTCGCTTCTAGGATCTCCAGCCAATCTCGACCCAATTGAATCGTAATATCGGAAGTCAGAATTCCCGTACTTTCGACCCTCACCTCGCCAAAACCCAAAGCCGTTTGCAGCGCTTTGGCACTCTCTAGATCGCCTTTTTGAGCCACAATTCGGGTCATTTCTAGCGGTTCGCTCCAGGTTCCCTCAACATAGACATTCGGATAGCCAGACTCCCGCAGCGTGCGGCGCAAATCTTGGGCCGCGATCGCGCTGTCCGTACTATTTTGGATGGCCACATTAAGGTAGGCGGGGGAACGAGCCTCGCGATCGCCATCTCCGCGATCGAAGTGCTGAGCCATCACCTCCTTAATTTTGCGGCGATTGGGTAACCAGTAGCTCACTTCGCGCTCCCCCGTCCCATTAAAATCGCCGGGAACGATCATCATTTGGACTTGCGATCGCTGGATTTTTGAAGCAAAACCCGACAGCGCAACCAATTCCTCCACGCTTAGGTTGGTATCGATGTGAGACTGAATAATTTGGAGAATGTCTCGAACCTTAAGCAGCGTTCTGGGTTTGAGTAACTGCTCGATCGCAGCGCGAATGAGGACTTGCTGGCGCTGTACCCGTCCGATATCCCCGTAGCGATCGTGGCGAAAGCGCAGGAACTGCAAAGCCTTATCGCCATCTAAAACTTGTTCGCCTTCCTTAAGATCGATATAGAGATGCTGGCTATTATCGGTATATTTCATGTCCTTGGGAACATAGACCTCAACCCCTCCCAACGCATCAATCAGCTTTTCTACTCCCTGAACGTTCACCCGCACGTAGCGGTCAATTTGAACGCCGTCGAGGAGATTGCTAATCGCTTTTGCTGTCAAAGCAGGGCCGCCATAGTAGTTCGCCGCATTAATTTTTCTTCTGCCATGCCCCTCAATATAAGCGCGGGTGTCGCGAGGAATGGAGAGAACGCTGAGTTTGTCCGCCGCCGGATCGAAGCGCAAGAGGAGGAGGGTATCAGCCAAACCATCAAACGAATTCACCAGAGCATCGTACCCCAACTCTTCCTCGGTGGGTTCGTCAATATCCGACGCTAAAACTTTTGTGCCAATTAAGAGAATGTGGACGGGTCGAGTCAGCGAGGGAACATTGAGGTTTTGCGTCGCGATCGCCTCGTCCTGACTGAAAACCGCTTCTTCCTCCGGCGTAAGCTCGACTTGTCGCAGGGGGGTAGAGGACAAAGAAAACGCCAATAATGCTCCAGCGGACGCAGAAACGACCGCTACGGCGGTTAACCCCAACCAAATCAAGGCCCAACGCCGACGCTGAACTCGTTGAACTCGTTGAATCTGTTGCTTGCGAGCAGGAGAACGAACGATTTTTTTTCTGGGACGGCTTCGATCTTGAACTTTCGGAACTGACACGGACTTCCTCACGCAAAGAATTTAGCAAAGGTGTTCGATTTACAATGCAGTCTAATCGCTTTTTAACACTCATAGCAATTTTTACATCGATTTAGTTGCGAGATCGGGGAATTTGTCGGGAAAAGAGCGGGAGTTCCGGTCGAGCAGACCTCTGTCGTTCTTGGAAGAGAAGGGTACGGACTTGAGGGAGATGGGGGAAATTTTTTAGAGAATAGCGACCGTTGAAAGCTCGAATTCGAGCAGCCACCTCAGAGCTATAGAAGCTGCGCGATCGCCGTTCATTCCTCAAGAGGAAGCGATCGCATCCATAGCTGGGGAAAAAGCGGAGCTGTTGAAAAGTTCTGTAACCATTACAGTTTCACCTCTGCGTATTTACCGATCCGTCGCTATCATGGCTAAAAATCTTAAGTGTCAGGGTCAGGAAAACTATGGGTGCAACACATTGGTTGGGTCTGGGAAGTCTATCGCTCGTTTGGCTGGCGACAGCAGGGGGGGCCCTGGAAGTCCGGGCCTCGGAAGCAGAAAATTGGCGCGATCGCGTTCCGAGAGAAAATAGCACTGACTTAACGCGATCGCGCGAGTTGGACGAACCACTAGAGTCCGGACGAGCTAAGGATTTCAGGAGCCTTCATCCCAGCACAACCGATTTCCCCCTTTCCCTTCTCGACGAGGCTGAGATCGAACCCGAAGAGCAAACCGAGCAACCTACCGAGGACAGCAGTCTCGATCCCGAAACCCCAGCCGAAAGCTGTCCTGTCCCTCCGAACCTTCCCCCGGCGACGGACTATGAGTTTACGTTTCCGACTCTGGTTAATGGCAACGCGATCGCGATAAAAGTAACTGGCGGGACGGTCTTCAGTGGGGAAGAGATTCTCTTGGTGCTGGAGAAGGCGCTTGAGGAGTTTGATAATGTCGAAACGCTTTCCCCAGAGGCGTTTAAGGACGAGTTGCTGGACAAAATGGTTGAGGCGATTACCCTACGCTATCTGGAGGGGGGTTATTTCACTTCACTGGCGGAACTCAATAACAACAAGGAGACAGGGACAACCACAGATATTGCCAGCGGTCGGGCCGAAATTCGCATTGTGGAAGGACGAATCTCGGAAATTACAGTTCAAGGACGCAACAAACTCAACTTATCTTATCTGTGCGATCGCATTTTGTTGGGAATCAGCACTCCCTATAACAACGACCTCCTCGAAGATCGGGCCAGACTGCTGCAACGAAATCCCCGCTTGGAAAACCTTGAGGGAACCCTGGAAGAAAGCGGAGAGGAAGGGGAAACGCGGCTCAAAATTGTGGTGGATGAGGCGAACCCCATCTACTCGCGGTTAACGGTCGATAATAACTCTCCCCCCAGCGTCGGTTCCGATCGCCTGGGACTGCATGTAGGCTATCGCAACTTGACCGGAAAAGGCGACGAATTTTCTGGAACCGCCTTCTATTCCACCACTGGGGGAGCCACCAGTTTGGACTTCAGTTACCAGTTACCCCTCAACCCGATGGACGGAACCCTGTTGCTGGGGTTTGCACCCAGTTGGAGTCGCATTACCCAAGCACCCTTTGACGAGTTGGACATTCGCGCCAACCGCCAGCAATATCGCATCGCCTATCGCCAACCCATCGTCCAGAGTTCTCGCGAGGAGTTGGCGTTATTTGCAGGGTTTACTTTGCAGCAAGGACAAACCTTCGTCTTCGATCTTCCCACCCCTTTTGGGATCGGGCCGGACGCAGATGGGGTGAGTCGCACCAGCGTTTTCCAGTTAGGTTTTGAATATATTCGCCGATCCTCGGCGAGTGCTTGGGGGGTGCGATCGCAGTTCAATTTTGGGACGGGATTGTTCGGCGCAACCTCCAATTCTGGTTCCATTCCCGACAGCCATTTCTTCAGCGTCCTCGGTCAAGTTCAGCGCATTCAACGTCTCAACGACAACAATACCCTCATCTTCAAAGCCGACCTGCAATGGACTCAGGACAGCCTCTTACCGGCCCATCAGTTCGTGATTGGCGGGAGTCAGTCGGTGCGAGGGTTTCGGCAAAATGCGCGGTCTGGGGACAATGGATTTCGCTTTTCGATCGAGCATCGCACGACGTTATGGTGCGATGAGAATGACAATCCTATCCTTCAGACCATCTCCTTTTTTGATGTGGGTTCGGTGTGGAATACGCCGGGAAATCCGAATATTCTCCCGTCACAGACGCTGCTGATCGGTCGCGGGGCCGGGTTGTGGTTTGGGATGGGAGGTTTGAGTTTGCGAATTGATTACAGCTTCCCTCGCAGCAATTTGAGCGATCGCGGTACGAATTTCCAAGATGATGGACTTTATTTTCAACTGACCTATGAGCCATAGTTAGTTTGGATTGGGTGAGGGCGTATGCAATACGCCCCTACTGTAGGGGTTAATTGGGGATGTAGGGGCGCAATGCTTGCGCCCAAACCCTTCAGGTTTTACTGCGAAAACCCGGAATTCTGAATTCTCGTAACAAAGAGTAGTTTTTCCCGGCGCGATTCAGTACCCTACGGGAAAATACTGAATTTCAGGGGAGCGATCGCGGTTATGGCAAGGAAGGGGTGCATCTGGGGTTTGTGTGCGGTGTTGTCGCTGTGGAGCGCGATCGCGGCGCAACCTGCACGGGGACAAATTACTCCGGCAAATGATGGGACGGGAACCACTGTGACCCCCAATGGTAGCAATAGCAATCAATTTGACATTACGGGTGGGTCGTTTTCTGACGGTAATACGAACTTGTTCCACAGCTTTAGAGAATTTGGTTTGCGCGACAACGAGATCGCCAATTTTATGTCTCAACAGGGGGTTCAAAATATTTTGGGACGCATTATTGGCGGCGATCCCTCTCTCATTAACGGGTTAATTCGGGTAACGGGAAGCGACGCAAACTTGTTTTTGATGAACCCAGCGGGGTTTGTTTTCGGTAGCAATGCAACGCTGAATGTTTCAGGTTCCTTTACGGCGACGACGGCGACGGCGATTGGTTTCGGGGGCGATCGCTGGTTTGAAGCCTTTGGGGACAATAAATACATGAGTTTAACCGGCAATCCCAGTATCTTTGCATTTGATGGTTCTCGTGCGGGGAGTATTATCAATGCGGGTGACTTGGAAGTCAAGGAGGGCAATGCTTTAAACTTGATTGGCAGTAGCGTTATCAATACCGGACAGGTGAGCGCACCGGGAGGCAATATCAGGTTTGTAGGAGTGCAGGGAACTAACAAAGTTAAAATTTCCCTGCCAGGAAGTGCAATTAGTATTGTTGTTAATCCTCCGCGCGATCGTAACGGGAATCGCGGTGGCATTCGTCCTGTTGATTTGCCTAGGTTGCTGACGATAGGAAATCAGGGGGGGTTAGATACAGGTTTAGATGTTGATGATGACATAGAGGTAAAGCTAAGAGGTAGTGGGGGATCATTTCTTTTTAGTGAAGTTGGGGTCGCTTCTGGGCCACTATTGCGATTGGGTGGGACAACTCTGACGATTGGGAGTATTCAGGACGTAAGAATCTTCGGGGAGATTATCAATCGCGGTGGCGATATTAACCTCGCAAGCTTAGAGGAGAGCGTTATCGCTGGTAATCTCATCACTTCCAGTCTCTTAGGAGGAGGCGAGCTTACAATTGAAGCGAAAAACGGGATTGCTGTCGGACAAATCGACACAAATGCAACTGTGAGCAGAGGAGGAGATGTTTTTCTTAGGGCGCAAGGAGACATTCAAGTGGCTTGGATTAACGCTCAAGGGGGGTTAGTTGACGGCAGAGTTGAGATTGTCACCGAACGGTTTTTTCGGGCCACAGATACATTTGAGAGCAAGGGAGTGCTGGCCAGTATTTCAGGAGGAGAAGTTTTTATTCAACACGGGGGAGGGAAGTTTGAAGCACCTTTTCAGATTGCCAAGGTTGGCATTATAGAGCTAAAGAACGGAACCGCAGGAGCGATTGTTGCAGGGGAAGGGGACGAGAATAAGATCGAGGATCGTGCTTTTACCAACTCCCTGCTCCAAGGCAATATAGAACTTCGGACACAGACCTCTCGGATAACCCAAAGCAGTGAAGAAGAAGCAACCGCGTCATTGAGCGATCGCGAAGAGTGGAACCTCGACGATACAGAACAGTTAATTTCCGATTTGGAAGAGTACTTTACTCGTCAAACTGAATCCTTCGTCGCGGGAATTGGTCAGTCTCCAATTGTCGATTTGGAGTCAGTTGGAAATATTCTCAAGCAAGTTGAGCTAGAAGTTGATGGCATTCGTCCTGCCACAATGTACGTTGTCTTTCCCCCTCGAAGTACTCTAATTCGAGCTAATTTAGCGACAGCCAGAACTTGGAAAAAATATCCCTTGCAGCTTATTTTGGTCACTGGTGATGGCGACGTGATTCGCAAGTTTGTCCCGAAGGCAACGCGAGAAGATGTGAAATCTCAAGTTGATGAGTTGCGAAAAGAATTGCTCAAGGTAGAAAACGAAGAAAGTTACAAACAGCACGCACGACAGCTCTACGAATGGTTAATTGAACCAATGGAAGAAGAATTTGTTTCTCGCGGGATCGATCACCTTGTTTTCGTGATGGACGAAGATTTGTTAAACCTCCCCATCGCCGCTCTCTACGATGGCAAGGAACACATTGTAGAAAAAGGATACAGTATTGGTTTTACGCCCAGTATGAGCTTGCTAACCGATACAACCTATGCCGAACTTAAAAATGCAAAATTGCTAGTCATGGGAGCCTCTGAGTTTGAAGATGAGAGCGACCTCCCCGGTACTGAAATTGAGATGAAGTTTATTTCTAAGTTTTGGCCAGAAGGCAATGAAGGTAGCACTAGCTCGTTACAGAACGAGGATTTTACCCCTGAAAATTGGCTTTTCGCCCAACAGCAAATTGGTTTTCCGATCGCTCACATAGCAACTCATGCTGACTTTGTGGGGAGTCCAGATAAGAGTGCTGGTAATACGGATTATCAAAACTCTTATATTGCGTTTGGCGATCGAAAGTTGACATTTAAGGAACTGGCTTCACTGAACTTGAGCGAACCGTTGATCGAACTGTTGGTCTTAAGTGCTTGTCAAACCGCTATAGGTAACAGAGAAGCCGAGCTGGGTTTAGCTGGCTTGGCAAGACAAATAGGAGTGAAGTCAGTCTTGGCAAGTTTGTGGCAAATTCCCGACACAGGAAATATCGGGCTAATTTCACGATTTTATTACCATTTAAAAACAGCTCCAACAAAAGCAGAAGCTTTGAGACGAGCGCAACAGGATATGTTGAGCGGTCAAGTGGAAATCAAAGATGGTTCTTTACAGAGTCCAGGTCTACCTGCAATTGAGCTTTCGGATAATTCCAATAATAAAGAAGATAATGCTTCCCAGAAAGATGAGATTCCAGATGAAGTTCTCGATCATCCTCGCTATTGGTCAAGTTTCGTGCTGATTGGAACGCCTTGGTAAGTTATTATTAAGTTCGCGATTCAATCGAGAGATTTAAACCAGCAGTAGGTTGGGTTGAAGAATGAAACCCAACAACCCAACCCAAATTGACATATTCCTGTTGGGTTGCGCTTGTGCTTAACCCAACCTACCAAACTTAAAAAAATCCGCTCACTTTAAGTTTGATTGAGCTTCATTTTCTTTTTGACAACGCCGAAACACGATTGCTCCTAACTCTTCCAGATCTCGTTCCCAATTTTCGGAAGGATTGGAAAGGTAGAAAGCTTCCTGCAAAACATCAGCGTTCAGTCCTTTTTGAGCGAAGTACTCTATTCGTTTGCGTGCGAGTTCTTCACGATTGAGATTTGGATTTTGGGCTTGCAGATTGTTCAAATCTGTATCGATTTGTTGATATTTTGGATTACCAACAACTTCAAAAGGAATAGAAGCATCAAGACTATCTTCTACTTCTCTTTCACCTTCTGGTGTATTAATCTTTTTAAGATATGTTACAGAGAAAGAATATTTGCGACCAGGCTTCAGTGATTCTGCATCAGTCGGATATAAGAAAATGCTTGGCGATGTTTCTTTTTCTGGATTGATTGATTGGCCTTCCACAGGTTCGAGTGCTAAGATTTCAATTCTTTTACCATCCGCTCGTTTTCGAGTGATTTTGATTGATTTCACTTTTCCGACCCAAACGAAAATAGGACGAGTGTTCCAAATTACCCTTGTATCCGGAATAATATTCGGTTCAGGTGGCCAAAGTGGACAAAAACCATCACCTCGAACGGGTTGACTATCTCGCGGTGGTGGCGGTTGCCAAATATCTAGAATCGGACGTTGTAAATTTTGACTGATTTGTATATTAGAGTCATAATTCTGAGCAATCATTGCACCCTCAATTAAAACCGAAGAACTGGGCAAACTGAATCCCGCGATCGCGGTGGTTAAAGCCAATGATTGCACCCAAAGTTTAGACATTCGATCTTCTCCTCAAAATTGGTAGAACGTAAACCCAAAACATTAATGCCGGCCAAAGCCAAGGAAGCGCAACAAGCGGCCAGCGATACAATTGCAAGCCGATAATTCCGTAAACCAAGGGAATGCCGATCGCGCTTTTTTTGTGCCACTGCTGCTGTTTTTGTTTGAGCAGCGTTAGCGTCATCCACCTGCCAAGTAAAGCGGCAAGAAGAACTAGCCACAAATCGGAAATTAAGATAATCCGATGTTGGGAAAGAAAGTGGTGAACTTGATAGGCAAGTGCTTCTCCTCTGGTAAACTCCTCTACGGACTTCGACAGGCAATCTTGCCCCGGACTTTCCGGGTTCTTGCGAAAATTGCACCAATAATTTGTTGCTGGCGGAATGGGAAAATGAACGGTTCGATCTTGAATGGCATAATACATTCCAGGAGTGATAATTGAAACTTGTTGTGCCGATTTTCTTTTGCGATCTGCACTGAAAGATTGGTTGAGAAATTCGCGCGCAGAAATATGGTCGTAAACCTGATGAGGCGGAACGGATAAGTCCATCAAAAAGAGGGTTCCGAAAGGTGGCTTCGCTTGTTTGATGAAAGAAATCGAGGAATCGCGATCGCCTTTTTCTTGGAGATATTCACTCAAACTCGCTTGCAGTTTCCGATCTTGTAACTGAGGTTGAGGAATATCCGACTGTTGTTTCTGACTCAAAAGTTGCGACAGTGCTAGTAAATAGGCAAAAGGACAAGGGTCTGAATCTTTTCCACAGGTCGCATCGTCGGGAAGCCTAACATCCCAAATAGCAACATTATGTTTTCCTTGTAAGCTCCACTTCGGATTAAAAACACCCCCAACTTTGAGGTGATTCTCGACAATAAAAACCGACCAAATTGAGTTTTCGACAGACGCTTTTTGAACGGCATTTGCGAGGTTTTGTTCTTTCCGTTCGTCCTCTTTGCTATCAACCAGATAGTCAATCCCGATGACGCTGGCGTTGGAGTCGGCTAGTTGCGTTACCAAATTGGCGAGATACTGGCGATCCATTGGCGACGCTTGGAACCCTTCAATCTCCTCGTCAGCAGCGTAAACCGACTCCTCATCAATGACCACCAGTTGCACCGGGGGAATGGGTTCGGTGGTTTCGGGGTCAAACAACTGTGCGACGGGAGTGGTGACATCGCGATAGACCGCCTGAGCAAAATAGCGACCGTGCAAGAGTTGGTAGGACAGGGAGGTGAACAAATTGAGGGAGAGAAACGCACCCCAGGCGATCGCCTCCACGGGACGAGGTTTCCAGTCTCGCCACAGTTGCTTCCAGCCTTGCGGTTCGAGTTGAAAGAGTTTGGCTTTCGGGGACGGGTGGCGGAAGAGAGAGGGAATGAGGTAGGCGGAGGGATAGGCGTTCTGCTCGGTTTTGAGATACTCGCAAGTCTCCTCCAGCGCATCTTGAATATCCTCGTATTTGGCGAGGCGATCGCACAACTCTCGGAGGAAAACGGGTGCAACGCGATCGGGCAATTTTTCTCGACTCATCAGGACTTGGTGCAGTCCCAACCGAATCAAAGAGTTGGCAATACTCAATCCAATGCAGGAGTTGAAAAACGCACATCGGAGGCCTTGCTGTTTGGCTTGCAACAGTGGCTGTTCGATCTCGCTCATCGAGAGGTAAGCGTTGGGAGCGAGTTGAAATCGACCGCCAGTCAGGGAAGTTTCTTCGCTGTGACCGGCGAAAAAGAGAAGATCCCAACCGCGATCGTCGGTAAGCTGTTCGATCAGCTTGGCTTTGAATGTATCTGCATCCTCTCCTGGTTGAAATTCTAGCGGTTCGATCTTGGCGACCTTAGCAAGCGATCGCAAAGCTCTCTTATCTTCTGAGAGATCTAAATCCGGAGCATCCGCAAAGATCGCTAAAATTCGCGGTTTTCCCTGTCTCGGCGACTCTTCGGCCGACACCACCTCATTTCCCGCATTGATAACCGTTCTAGCGATATGAATCTTGGCGAGAGCCGAATCCTGCGGTGCAATTTCCCACACCTCCCACGGCAATTTTTCCAACTCCAGAGACTCGCAGGCCACGAGCAAATCGACGCAGCGATCGCCGTTCCCCAGTCGCGACCCGTTTGTACCGGCCGCAGCACTCATAATTTGGCGGCGAATATCGAGCAACTCCGCATCGCCAAGCCAGCGTTGAAAGCGGGTGAGAAAGGCTTTCTCGTCCTCCGCGACCCGATTTTTCCAATCGACAGAAGCGGGGGTAAACTCGACGCTTTCCTCAGCTTTCCCTCGGATTCCAGCGTTGTAAAGTTCCTCGTAAGCGTATTTCCAAGCTTCGTAGAGATAATCTAACTCTGCTGGGTATTCAACCGTCGCCGATCGCTGCTGTCTGTCCCCCCAAGTGAGGAGAAATTTACAGTCCGACCCGGCCCGCAAAATATTCAGTTGGAAAACCGAGCAAAACTTCATCGTTCGAGTTCAAAAGGGAACAGGGAATAGGGAATAGGGAGTGGGGAGTGGGGGGAGAGATGAATGTCTGGGTGCAATAGGCGCAAGCATTGCGCCCCTACAGTAGCGGTTAATAGGAAGGTAGGGGCGTATTGCATACGCCCTCAACCCAGTCATGACTCCTGCAAGGCTGGCTCGAATGCAAATGCGACCTGCTTGCTCTCTCCCCGGACGGTAATGGTGACGAGGAAGCGATCGCGCACATCGCCGGAGACTCTCGCAGAGAGATAGAGTGCGGGATTTTCGAGGGTGCGATCGTGTAGGATTGCGGCGCGATCGCCGATCTGGAGTTGGAGGCCGCGAGGCAAGATTCCGCCGTATTTTGTGCGGAGGAGGAGCAACAGCGACCATTCCAAGGAGGTTTCCTCCGAAATTTGCCAAGTTGCGGCAAATAGCTCTAAGGGAATGCCAGTCAGTTCGATTGGCAAGCTGGAACCGCAAGCCGTTTCGGGAATTTCCATCCCTCTGTCTCGCAACCCCGCGATCGCGGGACTCAAGACTTCCCGAAAGCGGAATCCCGCCGCCGTTGCTGGGGTTAAGCTCGTGGGAACGGCCCAGTCTAGAGTTCTGTCTAGTTGTCCTTGCAGCCAGGAAGCAACGTTAACCGCTTGTTGCGCGATCGGCGCAATGGCATCTTGCAGGCGGGTTAAGAGTGCGGGTTCCGGTTCTGCGGCCGTTTGCCATTCATACAGTAGATGCACCGATTGAGGATGGGAAAGAATCGCGACTCCTTGCTCCCAACTCGCACAATTCCAGAGTTTTTGGGAAGGCGATCGCAAACGTTCCAGCACTGCTTTCACCTCCTCTGGGGTCAGGGACGGTTGCGCGGTTTCCGCCGCGGCCTGGGGAATTGCACCGGGTTCGAGGTAGCGAGTGTAGAACAGCAGGCGATCGGGTTCGGGAGCAAACCAGGAACGAGGAACATCGTAGTACCACTTTTCCCGTGCTGCAAGCGGTTCGGACTCTTGGAACTCCAGCCATTGGTCGTAGCGCAACAATCCCACCACGGTCACCAACTCTTCCTCTTCTGTCACTTCCAGCAGGAGGTAGAAGTGAGCGGCAAATTTTGGGACATCCAGAGCAACTCTGGGGATGGTGATGGTGTCTTTGGCGAGGGTATCGGTAGCCAGCAAACAGAGGCTAAACTCCCCCGCTTTCAAGTTACAAACCGCCTCAATTAGGTTGGCGTAGGCGGGATGCAACAGCGTGCAATCCTCCTGTTTCAGAGCAATTTCGGGCGATCTGTCGCGCCACCACTGCTCGAACCCAGAGAGCGCCAGCGCATTGAGATAAGTTTGCCATTGGTAGGCCTCGCCAGTGGTGCGATCGCTAATTTCAGCAGCTCGGTCGAAGTCTTCGGGTTCGAGTTCGACCACTTCTGGAAACAACGTCTCCAAAGGGTTTGAATCCATTGCAGTCTTCATAATCGTTAGACTTTGTGCAAAAGTCTGGGTAAAGGGTCGTTTCAGTTAACAGTCGTCAGCGCCTGACGGCGAGGGAGTGGGGAGTAGGGAGTAGGGAATTGGGAGTTAGGGAATTGGGGAGACTGGGGGACTGGGGAGATGGGGAAACAACTTCAGTCAACAGTCATCAGTCATCAGTCATCAGTAATCCGTTTAATTCTGAACTCTGAATTCTGTCGTCATGCGTATTCTTCTAGGAAGTGACATAACTCGCGCGCAAATAAACTGTTCATGTTACGGCTCTTTCCCACTTTGATTTCCCTCACCGCGTCTTGAAAAACCGTTTCATCGACAAATTCTTCGACTTGCTGGAGTAAGTTGTTAAAAGCTTGGGAATCGGCACAAATTCTGTCTCGTTCTCGTTCAAAGTGCTTGAGAATCACCTTAAACAATCCATCTTTGACACGGTGGCGGACAAGGCCGATCAGTTCGCTGAGTTTGAACACTCGACTGACTTGAGATTGATTGCTCATTCCTAACAAGTTCGCCACATCACTTTGAGATTTACCTTCCTCGTAGATCAATCGCAGTCCTTCTAGAAATCGCGAGGCAAATTCTGCGTACCGGCGGCTACGTTTTAACTTGTCCAAACGCTGAAAAACAGCTTGCGCGATCGCGGTGTCCAAGACTTCCACTAACTGCGGGTGCAAAAATTCCAGCGGGTGGGGTTCTGTTGGGGAATCGTTATTCTCCTCAGACTGACCTCGCTTGGGGTTGACTCGTTCGTCCCGGAGGAAATCGGCAATTTTTTTGAGTTCTTCAAGCAATTTCCCCAGAGACTCAACGACAACCTGGCGTTCTCGCAAAAGAGCGGCCATTTCCGCCAACTGTTGGGAAGAGGGATCGGGACATTTCCCTCGCTTCCCCCGCCGATCTCTACGATAGACGGCGTGAAACACTTTAATCAGAACGCGATCGCGATCGGACAAACAGTGCAACTTTGTCGTGCTAGCTTGATTTAAAAGGGCCCAAGGCGTGGCAATAATCACGCCATATTCCACCGCTAAAACGCGGCGCAGTTCGGGATGCTGTCGGGTCAGAAGATAGGCCCAGTCGCTAACCGTTTTCTTCTCAACTCTGGCGGGATCGAACTTCCTCAAGATTTCAACGGAGAAAAATTGGTAAGGATTGGCCGCGACCGTTCCATCTCGTCGTAGGATTGCTTGGGTGGCACGTTCGCCCTTCACCAGCATCAAATTGTTGCCATCATCCGTCAGCACCAACGGCAGCAAATCGCGGGTGGTAAAACCGTATTTTCTGCCAAATTGCGCGGCTAAATCATGACACGCTCGAAAAATGGCGTGGGAGACGCAACAGCGCAAGCACAGTCCCGCGATCGCGCGGCGCTTGAGATTATCTCCCCCTTCTGCACGAAACCAAGAGAACAAGACCGTTTGAATATCTCTCTCCTGTTGCGCGGAAAGTGTTGTTTGTCGTGCAAGGGTTGGGAACCATTGCTGAAACTCCTTCTGGGCCAAAGAGAGCGATCGCTCTCTGTAGCCTCCAGTCCCTTCGGCGCACGCCGTCAGGTCGGCGTACCGAAGCGTCCAATATCTCCACGGGTTAACCATAGCGACTCTATTCACCCTTGTATTTAATTTTGAGTTGCTTAATTGAGAATGGGAACCAACTTTAAGAGAACAAGAGAACAGCGTCCGGTCGCTTCAGTAATCAGTTTGGGAAATGGGGAATTAGGGAATAGGGGCAAACTCTCGCCGATAAAGAACAGCAGAAACTTTTTTGATCCCCATCAAACATAGGTTTGATATAAAATCCTTCTAATTAACCCCATCCATAGTAGGTTGGGTCAAGCCCAAGCGCGACCCAACAGGAGCTATTTAAAAGTTGGGTTTCGCTTTCCTCAACCCAACCTACACTTCGATAATTCGATCGAAAGGGTTTAATCGGATTCCATATGAGGAGTTGAGCGCAATTTTTAGTCTCGCAAGAGTCAATATTAGACATATCCCTTTTGCCTTTTGCCTATTCCCTGAACCCCAAATTCTGAATTGTTCCAGAGGCGCAAAATCTAATCATCATTTCCGAGCATCGCATTTAGAGAGTTACATCAGTCTATAGCAACTCCCTCGCAAAGCTTATGCAGTTGTCGCGATCGCTTGCGACCGGCTTATTCCCACTCGTCGAAAATTTCTTGAATGCGCGCGATCGCTTCATCGGCGGCCTGTTCGGGGGAAACTCCTTCCACCAAAACGCGGTTAATCGCCTTTCCCCAAATATGTTCGTCCAGCACCTGACTGTAGGCGGGGTTGCGGGTGAAAGCGAAGGGACGAGTGGGACGTTCGGTCAGCAAGGTGGTGGCGGTGGAAATGTGTGGATCGGCGCGATCGCTCCAAAACGGATCGTCCCACGCGGGGTTCATCACCGGGAAATAGCGACCCGTTGCAGCTTTGAGATAATCCGTGAGGGTTTCCGGTTCCACCAGATAGGCGAGAAACTCCTTCGCTGCGGCGGAATTAGTCCCCTCGGCGAAGACCACCGCTTGTCGCACCGAGACGAGGTAGCGCATCGGTTCCCCGCTGGGTTTGTTCGGAAACTCTAACGTCCGAAGTTGCTTGAAATAAACCTCCTCATCTTGACGCTGTGCCGCCGGAATCGAGAGAGTGGGGTTAGGAGTCATCACCACGGCCCGGTTGAGCATATTGAAATTATTGTCCGGGTTCAACCACTCCACCGCTTTAGGGGGGATGTAGTTACTGCGGTACAGTTGCGCGATCCAATCCAAACTCTGGATAATTCCTTGGCGCACTTGAGGATCGTCCGCTCGCAAATTCCCCTCTTCGTCCACCAACTCCACATCATAAGCTTCCAACACCTGCTCGAAAAGGTAGTATGTGTCGGAAGAGCTAGGGGAAAGGGTAAATCCCAAGCTGTAAATCTCCGGCTGTTTCCCTTTGAGGTTGTCTTGGGTCGCTTGCCAAAAAGCCCAAAACTCATCCCACCCTTTAGGAATATCTTCCGGTTTCTGTCCCGCTTGCTCGACTAAATCTCGCCAGTAGTGGAGATAAATCGTTGCTTGATAAATGGGGACGGCGTAGTAACTGCGCTTGTTCGCCACCTTGTTATACAGCGACATCGCTTGCAGTACCGACGGCGCAAAGAGATCTTCAACAGGTTCAATGACCTCAGACACATCTGCAAGCTTCCCTTCCCAGGCCAGACGAGGATTGAGTTCGTACTCAGCACGGGTGGAAAAGAGGATATCGGGAGGGTTTCCGGTGGAGAGGGCCCGCTCGATTTTTTGAGGAAGTTCGTCCTCCGTTTCCAGGGAAAGCTTGACCGTTTTACCGCTTTGCGACTCCCACTGGCGAACGATTTGGCGCAAGGCCTCGTCTTCTTCGAGGAGATAGCCTTTGTTCCACCAAATGGTGATGGTATTGCTGTCCGCTGGGGAAGTCTTGCTAGCGGTATTTTTTGACTCCGGGGAAGGATTGCACGCCACCAAGGTTAGACTCAGACTCAAGATCAGGGTTGCGTACTGGGGAAGTTGGCGTACCGTTAGGTCGGCGCAGCGATCGCGGCGAAGAGAAAACATAGGGAACGGATCGGTCAAGTTACCTCCAGTTTAAGGCGATTCTGCTCAAGACTCACCCTTTCCTCCGTCCCTCTGTGTCTCTGTGGTTTTTTCCGAACAATTCAAGCCAGTTGTGAGTTGAGTCGCTCAAACCCAATCTTAAGATAGATGCAACTGGGGAAGTTAGCGTACCGTTAGGTCGGCGCAGCCATCGCGGCGAAGGAAGAAGATAGGGAACAAATCGGTCAGGCCACCTCATAATTTTGCAGTTTAGGGGGATAACCGTTATGAGAGAAATAACCGACAATATCAAACAAACGATAGAGCAAAAAGAAATTTTTTGGGCTTATCCAATTGCCCTGAAACTCCAGAAATCTTGCTATCATTTGGCGATCCAATGGTCAGGAGAATGCATCCAACTCTATTTATCGGAGTTTAAACCGAATAAACTTTCCAAGCTCAATAAATATATTCAGCAAGCGTTAGATTCGCAAAATGATTTAACCCCTTTACAGTGCAATGAAATGAGTCAAAAAATATGGTATCTCCCTGGAAGAGAAGAAGCTCAAACGGCGATCGCTCGACTCTGGTGGTCTATTAGAACTTTTAAAGCTGGGGAAGATCTGGGTGGAATTAGGGAAGCTGGAGTGGCGGTTGAATTAGTTTTACCCGATGTGTCCAATCATTGTCTGTTGGATCGATACTTAGAAATTGCCATCAGAATTCACGAAGAATATGAATCGCAAAACGAGTGACGCGGGACGAGCTTTTCCCCTCATTCCGCGCCACTCCATCTCTCCAGATTATTTGGCCAAGATCTCCAGCTCCGAGGGAAGGCGCTTGAACGTCAGTCGTTCTGACTCCACATCCACATAGATCGTATCGCCTCCCTTAAACTCGCCGCGCAAAATCGCTTTGGCGATCGCGGTTTCGAGATATCGCTGTACCGCACGCTTGAGAGGACGGGCCCCATAGACGGGATCGTAGCCAATCTCGGCTAGGTAGTCGAGGGCCGCTTCCGTCAGCTTGAGGGAGAGTTTTTGGTCGCCGAGGCGTTTTTCGAGATGCTTGACCTGGAGAGTGACAATTTGCCGCAACTGCGCCTTCATCAAACTGTGGAAGATGATAATTTCGTCGATGCGGTTGAGAAATTCGGGTCGGAATTGCGCCTGCATCGCTTCCATGACGCGCGATCGCATTTCCCCGTACTGAGACTCATCCCCCGCCAGGTCGAGGATGTACTGCGACCCAACATTACTGGTCATGATGACGATGGTATTTTTAAAGTCCACCGTATGACCTTGCGCGTCGGTCAAGCGACCGTCATCGAGGATTTGCAGCATGACGTTGAACACATCGGCGTGGGCCTTCTCAATTTCGTCGAAGAGGATGACCGAATAGGGTCGCCGCCGAATCGCTTCGGTTAGCTGTCCCCCCTGTTCGTAACCCACGTATCCCGGAGGGGCCCCCATCAAACGCGCGACGGAATGTTTCTCCATATACTCGGACATATCAATGCGGACGATCGCCTCTTCCGTGTCAAAAAGGTTCATCGCCAGCGCTTTTGCCAGTTCCGTTTTCCCAACCCCCGTGGGGCCGAGGAAGATAAAACTGGCGATCGGACGGTTGGGATCGGCCAACCCGGCGCGCGATCGCTGAATCGCATCGGCCACCGCCGTCACCGCCTCTTCTTGGCCGATGACCCGTTGGTGCAACTCATCTTCGAGATGCAGCAGTTTCTCCTTCTCCGACTCCACCAACTTACTGAGGGGAATTCCCGTCCACTTGGAAATAATTTCGGCAATATCCGCCTCCACGACTTCCTCCCGCAGCAAGGATTTTCCGGTGGTTTGAATCTCTTCTAAGTGAGTTTCTGCTTCTTGACGCTGGCGCTGCAAATCGGTGAGCTTGCCGTATTTCAATTGCGCGGCCTTATTGAGATCGTAATCTCGTTCTGCCTGTTGCACCTCCAAATTCACCCGGTCGATTTCCTCGGAAATGCCGCGAATGCGATCGATGACCTCTTTTTCCGATTGCCATTGCGCGTTGAGGTGGGACTGTTCTTCCTTCAGGTTTCCCAGTTCCTTCTCCAACTTCGCCAAGCGCTCGCGAGACGCTTCATCGACCTCCTTTTGCAGCGACAGGCGCTCCATTTCCAACTGCAAAATCTTGCGGTCTACTTCGTCCAGTTCTTCGGGTTTGGAAGTAATCTCCATCTTCAACTTGGCCGCCGCCTCATCTACGAGGTCAATGGCCTTGTCCGGGAGAAAGCGATCGCTGATGTAGCGATCGGACAGCATCGCCGCCGCCACCAGGGCCGTATCGGCAATTTTCACGCCGTGGTGAACCTCGTAGCGCTCTTTCAGACCCCGGAGAATCGAGATGGTATTGACAACATTGGGTTCGTCTACCAGCACCTCCTGGAAGCGCCGTTCGAGGGCCGCATCCTTCTCGATATACTGGCGATACTCATCCAAGGTGGTTGCGCCGATACAGTGCAGTTCTCCCCGCGCCAGCATCGGTTTGAGCAGGTTTCCCGCATCCATCGCGCCTTGGGTGGCTCCCGCACCAACAACGGTGTGAATTTCGTCGATGAAGAGAACAAACTGACCGTCGGATTCGGTCACTTCCTTGAGAACTGCTTTCAGGCGTTCCTCAAACTCGCCTCGGTACTTTGCACCTGCAATCAGCGCACCCATGTCCAGGGCCACCACTTTGCGATCGCGCAGGGATTCCGGCACATCGCGACTGACAATTCGCTGGGCCAATCCTTCCACAATTGCCGTTTTCCCCACCCCCGGTTCTCCAATTAAAACGGGATTATTCTTCGTGCGTCGCGAGAGAATTTGAATCGTGCGGCGAATTTCCTCATCCCTGCCAATCACCGGATCGAGCTTCCCTTCTCGTGCCATTTGGGTGAGTTCTCGTCCGTACTTTTCCAGCGATTCGTACTTCCCTTCTGGATTTTGATCGGTCACCTTCTGATTGCCTCTAATCTCTGTAATCGCTTTTTTCAGTTTCGCTTCGGACAAGCCAAATTCCCGCAACAAATTTTTCCCAAAGCGATCGTCGCGAGCATAGGACAAAATCAGATGCTCGATGGAAATATACTCATCGCCAAAATCCTTGCGATGTTGCTCGGCCCGATCGAGTAAGGTATCTAAACTGCGTCCCAGATAGACCGAATCGCTAACCTGCGATAGTTGGGGTTTGCTGCTAATGAAAGTATCAGTTTTCTCGCGAACTTTCTGAATGCTCGCACCGACTTTCTTGAAAATGCTCGCAGCCAACCCATCTTCCTCTAAAAGGGATTTCAGCAAGTGTTCGCTTTCAATTTGTTGGTGCTTATTTTGCTTAGCAATATCGGGAGTTCGGACAATAGCAGACCAAGCTTTTTCTGTAAATTGATTGGGATTAGTAGGTTGCATAGTTTAACGGGAAGACAAGATGCGAGTTGATGTAATATTTCGGTTGAGCAGCGCTCTTGATGCTATTGTAGTCAGTCTTTGCCCTAAAACTCTGCTGGAAAACCCTACCTGAGAGGGTTGGATTTCTCCCTATCGGTCGCGTTGTTGTGCGACAGGAGCAAAAAGTCAGAGAATTCAACAGGTTCGCAAAACCCTCTCTAAACTCTACCCTCCTGCGTACCCTTGATTGGAAGCGATCGCGCCGTGCTGAGCGAAGATAGAGAACCCATCGGCAAATTGAACGTCGGGTTCCCTTTCGGCGTGGAGGCGATCTTCGGAGTCGAAGGAGAGTTTGCGGGGGCGATCGCAGACGAAACAGACATTCTCAAAGGGAAAAATTTAACCACTGCTTAATTAAACTGAGTAGGAATCCGGATCGCCAGTTTAATTTGAAATTTCACAGACCGAAGTAGTCATCAAAAGCTTGTTGCGCTTCTGTTTCATCGAGTTGAAATTGTTGACCCGTTTCCCATTCAAGAAGAATTTTCTAGGTGAGAAGATTTGTAATAGGAGCTAGAATATTAAAATGATCTCCTCCGGTAATAATAATGGCATCAAATGGTACTTCACTTTGGTTTGCATACTTTTCCATTTTGATGGCATCTGGAATATAGAATGGATCTTCTTCTCCCTCAAAGTAAAATGTTTTTGATTTGATAGCTCCTACAAAATTAATTGCCGAACGCAACCTGTACTCATCTCGATCTCGGTAATCAAAAGGAGTGTTTCCATACCCTTCTCCATCAGCAACGACAGGATACAAATCAGGCACTCCTCCGAACGAAAATATTGCTCGAAATTCTGCCGGTGCTGTGGCAGCTAATAAACTGAGAGTACCTCCCGTACTATGTCCAGCAAGGTATATATGGTCGGGATCGACATAGGGCAAACTAGCTAAATAATCTCTAGCTTTTAAAAGGTCGTTTACCTCGCCAAAGAAGAGTTCAAAGTTGCCTGGATTTGTATTCTCGCCGCGCCAAGACGGAATCATGAGGACAAGTCCAGCATCTCGAAAAGCTTTTGCTGTTTGATCGTTTCTAGATGTAGTTGGTTCCCACAACCAACTGCCAATTCCCCCAAAACCACCATGGGCCCACAGCACCGCAGGTCGCTTTTTTCCATCTCCGGGATCGGGTGTAATGTACGCAGCTAGTTTCCCTGATGAAGACTCGTAATGTACCAGTTTGAAAATATGCTGAGGCGGTTTTTGTACCGGGCCATCTGGTTGATATGAGTTAGGGATTAACTGGGTTTGGTATCCTTTCCGAGCCTCTAATAATCCTTGGGTTCCACTGGATGATAACTCATTCTGACACGCATTTAGGCTGATTGATAGAGACAGTAAAAATATGGCTGCTAGATGTTTCATGGCAGATTAGAAACTTGAAAGAAGAGGGCAAGAAATTCTTGCCCTCCTACTCATTTTATGATTGGATTACGATCGCGCTACGCTCCAACGGCTTCCTTCGCTGCGTAGAATACTTCCAATGTAATCTCGCTGATGGCGCGATCGCGCGCAAACTTTTCGGTATTTCGCTTCACCTTCCCGCGCACAAAACCGGGGACTTTGTTGAGCAAGTCTTGTGCATCCTTGGCCCAGTTGAGATCGGAGTCGGCGGAAATCCCCCGGGTAATGACTTCCTTGGTGTCGTGACCGCCGAAAATTTCCAGCAGGTGGTCTTCCATCCCTAGGGTGAAGGAGTTGTAAACCAAATCGGCGATTTGATTGGTTCCCTCGTAACCGCAGAAGGGTTTGTAGCCGATGGGGAAGTTTTGGATGTGGATCGGTGCTGCAATCACACCGCAGGGGATGTTGAGGCGCTTGCCAACGTGCCGTTCCATCTGGGTTCCAAAGATTGCAGACGGTTCGAGGCGCGCGATCGCGTCGCCAATTTCGCCATTGTCACTGCTAATGAGAACCTCATCGCAATACTCGCTCACCTCCTGTTTAAACCAGTCCGCATCGTATTTGCAGTAGGTTCCCGCCAAGACGACGTGAATCCCCATTTCCCGCGCTAGAATCTTGGTCATCGCCGCTGCGTGGGTGTTGTCGCCGAAGACCACGGCTTTTTTCCCCGTCAGGTTCTGACAGTCGATGGAACGGGAGAACCAAGCAGCTTGGGAAACGTAGAGGGTTTGGTTGTCGATATAATCTTCGTAGTCAACATCTCCCCCGTTCGCATTCACCACTTCCTGAATCTTGCGGATGCAGCGAGCGGTTTCTACCACTCCCATTGGCGTGATGTCGATATAAGGCGTTCCAAACTCTGCTTCGAGGTAGCGGGCCGCCATTAAGCCGGTTTCCCGATAGGGGACGAGATTGAACCAGGCTTTGGGGAGATTCTTCAAGTTCTCGACCACAGCACCTTCGGGAATCACTTCATTCACCTGAATTCCCAAATCCGCCATCAACCGTTTCAGTTCGGTGCAGTCGTGCTGGTTGTGGAAGCCGAGGGTCGAAATGCCGATAATATTGACCGACGGTTTTTCTGTTTTTCCTTCGGGAAGTTCGCCTTTTTTCCGCGCCTTGTTGATGTAGTACTCGACAACTTGGTGCAGGGTGCGATCGGCGGCTTGCAGCTCGTTGACGCGGTAGTGGTTGACATCGGCGAGCATCACATCGCCTTTGGAGTCTAGTTGAGCGCGATCGACAAAGTTTTGCAAGTCTTCTTGCAAGATGCTGGAGGTGCAAGTGGGGGTGAGGATAATCAGATCGGGGGTTTCTTCCTTGTCCTTGCGGGTGATATTGTCCACCACTTTCTCTTGAGACCCTCTCGCCAGGACGTTGCGATCGACGATACTGGCGGTTACGGGGGTGAAATTTCTCTCTCGCTCTAGCATGGAGCGCATGACGTTGAAGTAGTCGTCGCCAAGGGGTGCGTGCATAATGGCGTGGACGTTTTTAAAGGAACTGGCAATTCGCAGCGTGCCAATGTGAGCGGGGCCTGCATACATCCAATAAGCCAATTTCATAAAGTCTGTGCCTCCAGCAAGTTTAGGAAAATACCGAATAATTGCGTTGCATTGATACTGCTAGAGCATTGTCGCAGAAGTCGAGGAAACACTAAAGTCCGAGGAATCGGTAGAGAAAAACGCTGTAAATCCTGGAAAGTGGCAGCTTGAGTGCGATCGCGCTTAGAATTAAACAACATAAATGTTGCGTAACTTTCAGGAAATTTAATGTTTCGCTACATTTCGCAAAAACAGGGTTTTGAGTGTGTTGACTTTTTAGTCAATACAGAGATACAATAGTACTCAAGCAAGGAAATCAACACACCGCAAACCTATGAGTACCGCAGTTACCTCAGTACCCAACCCCTTAGAAAGCTACACCTTGATTTATGTTGAGGTTGAGGAAAATTCCAACAAGGTTTGGAAGGGAAGCATCTTCGACGATGGCACCTTTGTTGCCGAGTGGGGACGAGTGGGATATCAACTGCAACGAGTCGAGAACTACTTCAGTTCAGTCTCCCTCGCTCGTCGGAAGTTGGAGCGGATGAAGCGACAGAAGTTGCGAAAAGGCTACACCGAAGCTCGCATCCTCGATCTAGAGCGACCCACCACCGTTCCCCTACAACCGGAAGAGGTGAAGGAAATGGCCGCTTCGCAAATTCGCTACGGTCGAGATGTGCGATCGCGGCGGTTAATTCAGTACTTAACCGAGGTCAATATTCACCAAATCCTCTCTCAAACCAACATTGTCTACAACGCTGAGGAGGGAACCTTCACCACGCCGCTGGGACTGGTCACGCCAGACGCGATCGCGGCCGCCAGAAAGACCTTAGCTGAAATTGCCAAAGCCACAGCTAAAAACCGTCCTATTGCCAAACTCGCCAGCCAGTACCTTCGCCTCATTCCTCAAAATCTGGGAGCCAAGCTCAACGAATCTCCTTTTCGTTCCCAACAAGGACTGCAACACCAAAACGAGATTTTAGACGCTCTCGACGCAGCTTTACTGCAAACATCTGTTCGGAAGGACGAAAAAGTCTTTGACTGCATTGTCCAACGAGTTCCCGGTAGCACCCTAGCGGGACGGCGAACCTTCCGCGAGATTCGCAAACTCTATCGCTCAACCATTAACTCCAATCACGTCTCCTGCACCTACAAATTGCGGCGGGTTTACGAGGTAACTATCCCGTCCATGCAACAAACCTTTGCTGCCAAAGCCGCTAAAATTGGCAATGTCAAGCAACATTGGCACGGAACCAAGGCCAGCAACCTCCTCAGCATTCTCAAACAAGGTCTAATTATTCCCCCAGCAGATTCAGTTCACTGCACGGGACGAATGTTTGGCAATGGCATTTATGGATCGGAACAATCCACCAAAGCCTTAAACTACGCCACCAACTATTGGAACGCTTCTGGCGATTCCAATCAACGAGCATTTATGCTCGTGTGCGACTTCGCGATGGGACGCGAGTTCCGACCGCAAGGCTGGGGTCGCCACTTCCCCGTTAAAGGTTACGACAGTACCTATGTCGATCCGGGGGCCGCAAATGTCATCAATCAAGAAAGCATTGTTTACAACACCGACCAGGTGAATATTAAGTATTTGTGCGAGTTCGAGTAGTTGCGTTCTTTAACTCACTCGCCTGGTGCGAGAGTTTTTTTTCCAGCGCTTGTGTTCTCCCTAGTCCGATTCTTGATGATGGGGACGGGGACGGCGCAGGCGATATCTCAATCCTTTGAGGTATTCCCACCCTCTTTGGGGATAAACGGGCTGTCCTAATACTTCACTCATCCACAGCGCCACATTAATTCGCCCACCAAATCTTCACCGTGCGATCGGCACTACCGCTGACGAGGGTTCGACTGTCGGGACTGAAGGCGACGGCACAGACGCGATCGCTGTGACCGTTTAGAGTGTAGCGTTCGGTTCTGCCCTCCCAGTCCCAGAGTTTGATGCTGCGATCCCAACTGCCGCTGGCTAAGGTGTTGCCGTCGGCACTAAAGGCGAGGGAAGAGATGCGATCGCCGTGACCGTTGAGGGTGCCAACTTGTTCTCCCGTCTGCCAATCCCAGAGAGCGATCGCGCCGTTAAATCCTCCCGCGGCCAAGATCTTGCCGTCGGGACTGAAAGCGATCGCTAAAATCTTGCTTTGGCCGCGAATGGAGCGAATTAACCGACCGTTCATCTCCCGAATTCGCAGAATTTTTTCTAACCCACCGCTCGCTAAAACTTTGCCATCGGGACTAATCGCCGCCGCCACAACCGCCGCAGCTTGCCCGCAGAGCGATCGCAACTCCTTCCCCGAACTCACTCGCCAGATCTTAATCGCGCGATCGGCACTGCCGCTGACGAGCTTGCGCCGGTTGGGACTAAAAGCAACCGCCAGAACGCGATCGCTGTGACTGCCTAACCATCCCCCACAGGTTCGCAACTCCCGCCCCGTACTGAGCTTCCACAACCGCACGCTGCGATCGCCGCTGCCGCTGGCAATGGTTCTGCCATCGGGCGCGATCGCCACGCAATACACTTTTCCCCCATGTCCCGTCAAAGTATGCAAAACCCGTCCCGTACTCAATTGCCACAGCGTCAGGGTTTGGTCGTAACTCCCCGTCACCAACGTTTTCCCGTCGGGACTAATGGCAACGCAACTCACCACACCTAAGTGTTTTTGGAAACTCCCCGCCTGCACCCAGGGTTGCGACTCGGTGGGCGACGGTTGCGGTTGCCGAGGGGGTGGCGGTTGAGCGGGAGCTGTTGCGGCGGTTCGCAACTTGAGCTTGGTAGCTTTATTAAAATCTTTTTCGGCCCTGAGACTGTGGCCGAGTTTTTCATAGAGAAATCCGCGATAGAGGTAAGCATCAATATAGTCGGGGTCGATGAGAATCGCTTTCGTTAACTCTTCTATCGCTTGTTGATATTGGTTTTGGCGGGCCAGTTCGACACCTTGCTTGTAGTAGGGCTGGGGATCGACCTTGCGTTTAGGGGCGCGAGCGATCGCCGGTTGAAAATGTTTTAAACTCTCATACGCTTCATTAATTTTCTTAATTTTAGCCTCAGCCTTCTGGCGCTGCTGCGGACTGTGGGGAAAGTTATCCGGATGCCACGCTTTTACCAGTTTGCGATAGGCCCGCTTCACTTCCCCAGGCGATGCTCCAGAGGTCAGCCCCAGAATTTTGTAATAGTAATAGCGATTGGGATCGTTCATCTCGCGGCGTAGGACGCAGGGACTTTTTCGCGATCGGCCTGCAGGCCGGAAGCCCCTCCCTCGCACTCGCTCAATCGAATATTCAAATTCTAGATGGGCAAGGAGAGACTCGAACTCTCATGACCAAAGGCCGCTACATTTTGAGTGTAGTGCGTCTACCAATTCCGCCACTTGCCCGGATAGCCAGTTTCGCTATTATAATCGGTTTTACCGTTTTGCAACAAGTGCTGATATTGTTGAGAGCCAGCCCAGCGATCGATTTCTCTGGCCCTCAAAACCGGGACGGGGTGAGTTAACTGAGCGGTTTGAACTGTTTTAATGAGTTCTCCTAGCTCGGACTCGTCAATCGCATCATAGGCTCTGGCTTGGGCGACAAACGCATCGAGGTTAAGCTGAGGGGCTAAGCTCGGCGAGCCGCCCGACAGTTTCATCAGGACGGACATCACGGTTTTCGGATCTTGGACGGCCAGTAGGGCGGCGCGATCGCAAGTAAACTCCGCACAGCGCAACCACTCCAACATCTTTTCCTGCAACCCCTGCGCGAGAATCGTCCCCCAAGCAGGGACGAGACTCGCCCCCAAAACCATTAAATTGGCGATGGTGAGATAAACCCCATGTTCGCACTTGAGATGTCCGAGTTCGTGCGCCATCACGGCTTGAATTTCTTCAGGTGTCAGTATTTCAATTAAGGAGGTATGCACAACCATAAAGGGCTGTCGACCCCGCATGGCGAAGGTGTAGGCGTTGGGAGTGGGATTTTGCTGAATGTAGAGTTGAGGCGGCTCTAAATCGAGAATTTGAGCGGCTTCGAGTAAGAGTTTGTGCAGGTGAGGAAGCTGATTTTCGCCCACCAGGATGCTGGAGGCGATGTTGTTGAGATAGAAGAGTTGTTCGGCGACAGGGCCGAGCAAATTCCGGACGGCTAAATCGAGGCCGGGGAGTTGCTTGAGGGTTGCTGTCGCTTCGAGGTCGAAGGGGTGGCGAAAGCGATCGGCTCTCAAACCAATTAATGGGGTTCTAGAGAGTGTCATAGAATTTGTTGTCGGTAGTTCGCGGTGGGTTGGGGCGATCGCGTTCAATCAAACAACCATTTGTTGACCCGCTTTAAGCTCTCCCAGTCGGGCTTGCGCTCGAACCCATCTTGGATATTTTCTCGCACATCGTTGCGGATTTCGTCGCTGGCGGCCATGATTTGCAGGGCCGCGTCAATATGCGGGCGCACGCCTTTCGTTTTTGTTTCGAGCATCGCCAGAGCCAAGTTAACGCGAGCTTGGGGTGCTTTGCGATCGCACTTCACCGCCTTTTGAGCCATTTTCAGCGCCGACTTGGGCTTATTGGCCAGCAGATAAAGCCAGGCCAAACTCGTCCAAACTGCCGCATTTTTCGGGGCGATCTCGCCCATCTCCTTAAAAACAGGTAACAAGATTTCGGGAGATTCCCCCGCTTGGTAGCGTTCGATTCCCCGTTCAAATAGCGTTTCAACCGTTTCAGTTTCTGTCATGCGAGAGTTTCCTTATACGCCAAAAGATTTGCCACAGCCGCAAGTTTGTGCTGCATTGGGGTTGGTGAACTGAAAGCCGCCACCGATCATGGCATTGCTATAGTCCAGCACCAAACCATATAAATACAACATGCTCTTGGGGTCGCAGACAATTTTAAAACCATCGTAATCAAAGATTTCATCGTCATCGCGAACGTTTGCGGGATCTTCAAAATCCATCATGTAAGACATTCCCGAACAGCCGCCATTGCGAACGCCAACGCGCAAGCACAGATCTTGTCCTTGCTGCTCTCGCAGCATCAGAACGTGCTTGAGAGCTGTTTCCGAGAGCTGGATGCCTTTTTGGGTGGACTGAGTTGCAGATGTCATGGGTTCAAGTTTCTCCTCAAAATTGCGGTTGGGTTTGAACAATTGAAGCGATCGCGGGGGTTCTTTAAAAAAGTTGGCGATCGCAGAGATGGATTGAGGTTAGCGATTTGAAGCTTTGTCTATGATAGCGACTTCTGCTATCCTCTAACGGGCCGTCTCGTTCGGCCGGAGGTTAATTCTACAATTCCATTTGCTCGTTCTGCCCGGCTCAGAGGCTCGAAGTTGAAGAAAAACCGCCTAGGGTTAGACTAGGAGTATTTCTATTTTTATTTTAGTAGCGCTTTTTATCCCCCATAGTTGATTCGCCCGGTTCGAGCATAATGAGCAATCTGCATCCCACGACGCTACGCCGTCTCAAAAAAATTCCTCAGATTCCCAGCGTTTGGGAGGGCGATCGCCGTCCTTTGATGGGGATTGCGGAAGAACTCGATGCTGATGAGTTTGAGGGAAATGGGGACTGCATTATTTGGGTGGATGGCTCTGAAGGGGTAGTCAGAGCGATGGATGTGGTGTCGCCAGAAATGGGGCTGGAAGCGGTGGCGCGCGCGCTGCTGCGAGCGATTGAAAATCCCCATAATCCCGGCCGGCCGGCCCGGCCGCAAAAGATTATTGTGCGCGATCGCGAAATCCATTTCTTCTTGCGCGGGACGCTACAAAGCCTCAACATTGAAATTGACTACGTTCCCGCACTCCCCCTGATTGACGAACTCTTCCGCGGTTTCGAGCAAATTAGTACGACTCGCCCTCCTAAACTCCCCCCGCAGTACGCCGAGCAACTGGAAAAAGCCGCTTTCTCGCTCTGGAAACTGGCACCGTGGGAGTTGTTGGCCGACCACCAAATTATTTCGATCGAACTCAATCAATGGGATGTTGAGACGCTCTATGTTTCGGTGATGGGGATGCTGGGCCGGGAATATGGCATCCTGTTTTATCGCTCTCTCGACTCCCTCAAGCGATTTCGGTCTACCGTTCTCAACGAACAATCTGTCGAGCGCTTAGAAAAAGCGTTTTTGTCGCAGGACTGTTGGTTTGTTAACTTTGAAACCGACGATGAGGGGTTCGATCCTGAAGAAGACGACCTCGCCGATTTACCCCTTTCTGAGATCTATCCCCTGTTTGGCAGCGTTCACCCGTATGAGGGAATGCGACCGTTTTTAGATGAAGAAGAAGCGCTAGCGGTCTACGTCTCGCTCAAAGCGCTGGAAAATTTTGTCCGCGCGAAGCGCAAGCAACTGGCTCTCGCGCACTACGATTTTCAGGCCCTGCAAAAGCAATGTCGCATTAAGCTTCCCCAAGCGATCGAGGGCAAACAAACTCTCTCGCTTTCTGTGGCGACCCTACCCACCTTAGCTGACGAGCTGTTTGAGATGGCGGAACTGACCTATGCGGCGAATTTGGTGGAGAACACTTCGCTCTCTTTAGAGATTCAAGATAACTTAGTGCCAGAGGATTCTCTAGTGAGTTTGGGGATGTTGCCTTGGGAGCGGGTGAAGGAGATTCGCGATCGCAGCAAAAAACACTATCAATCTCAAGGGGCGACTGAACTCGGCGAAGGCTTGCCGATTATTATGATTCAAACGTCTCGCCCAAAAGCCAAGGCGATGATCGAACAGATTCAAGGAAATGGGGGACTAAAAGCCATTTGTTTCAACTCCGGAGAAGATCCTTTCACCGACACCAGCTACGATCTGGGATTGTTGCAAACGGACAATGACAACCTCTACCTATTTGGCGAGTTTATCTCTGACGATCCGACCCATCTGAAAGCGCGAAAGCAGTGGAATCGCCGCAGTAAAATGACCAATGGTTATTGCGCGTTGGTCGTCGCTATGGGTCTCAAGGGAGCCGCTCGCGGCAAGCCCCAAGTGCGCGATATTTTGGCGTTATTTGAAGCCCAAGCCCTTTCGGAACAAGAGTTGGGGATGGGAATGCTGCAACTGATGCCTCAGTTAGGGTTTGAATTAGACTTTTAAAGGTCAAGTTGCTTCTTTTCCCAGCCAACCGGCGAGCAATTCTTTTTGTTGAGAAGAGGGGGATTGTAGGGGGACAATTTTGTAGGCTGTCGGTTGCGGCTCTCCTAATTTTAAAACATGAGTTTGCAGCTCATCTTGATGGAAAACTGAGACTTGAATGGTGTTGTTAGCTTGGTAGTCGAGAAGGCGATCGCTCCATTGTTCCGCTGTAGTGCGAATGCCGTCTATGGCTAAGATTTCATCTCCCGGATCGATCCCCGCTAAACTGGCAGGAGAACCGGCTTCGACAAATTTAACTTTTGTTTTTCCTGCTTCGCTCACCACTTTCATTCCGGTATGGGGAACGGCAGACTTGTCCCGAACGGCTTTGAGTTCTAAGCCAAATGGTTGTAAGTATTCTGCTAAGGGTAACTCCTCCGTACTGTCAAGATAGCGAGCGAAAAATTCACTTAAGTCTTGTTGGGCAATCGCTTCAATAACGGCTTTCAATTGTTGCTCGCTAAAGCCAATCTCATCTTTTCCAAATTGCTGCCACATCTGACGCATCACATCGTTCAGAGAGCGCTGATTTTGATGCTGTTTGCGAATGAGTAAGTCAAGCAACAAAGACACCATCGCGCCTTTCAAATAGTAAGAGATTTGGCAGTTATCGCTGTTGGCATCTCGACGGTAGAGTTTAATCCAAGCATCAAAACTGGACTCGCTCAAAGGCTGTACATTTCGCCCCGGAATGGCAAGAAAGCGGCTGATATCTTTACTCAAACTCTCCAGGAAAAAGGCGCGATCGTAAATTCCCGCCCACAAGGGAATTAGAATATCGTAATAGCTCGTCGTTCCTTCGCAAAACCACAGAGAGGTCGTGTGATTTTCTCGTTCGTAGTCGAACTGTTCTAGGGCTTTAGGGCGAATGCGTTTAACATTCCACAGGTGAAAGAATTCGTGAGCAACCAGTTGCATGAAGCGGTTGTATTTCTCTCGATCTCGAAAGCCGAAACGAGGATAGTTCAGGGAACAAGACTCTTTATGCTCCAGACCGCCATAACCGCTGGCGGAGAGGTGAAGTAAAAAGAGATACTTCTCGTAGGGCAAATTCCCGTAAAAATTCGCTTCAGTTTCGACAATTTTTTTAATATCTTTGATTGTAGCTTGGGGTTTTATATTGCCTTTCCCCCAAATTGCCAGATCGTGAGATTTCCCAAGCACTTCAAATTCGTGGGTTTCGTGGACTCCCACCTCAAACGGACTATCCACTAAGGTATCGAAATCGGCCGCCTCAAACGTGTTTGTCTCGCCAGGGATGACCGGGAGGGTTGTCGCGACTTTCCAGTCGGGGTTAGGCGGCGCGATCGCGACCCGCACCGGAGACTTCTCCAAACCAGGGATGAAGAAGAAGAGGGCCGCCCCATTAAAGTAGCCGTGGGTGCGATCGAGGTGGTTGGTTCGCACTGTTAGCTCGTTGGCAAAGACTTGATAGCGAATGACAAGGGTGTATTGGGATTCGGTGGCAATGCGCCAGTGATTTTTCCCAACTTTCCAGCTTTCCAGCGGCCGATCGTCCCCTCCCGATGCTGACAGATTTTGAACGTGTCGCGCGTACTCCCGCACCAAATAGGAACCGGGAGTCCAAACCGGCATTTTCAAATCGAGGTGGGGGGACTGCCAATTTCGCACTTGAAATGTTACGGCAAACAGGTGCGATTCTGGTATGGGCATGGCAACCTGGTAGTCCAGCAGGGGCTGAGTGGGGGAAACAATGCGATCGCGGATGGCACTACTTTGAGTCATGGAAAATTCTCGCAATGGATAACGTTATCGTTACTGGGAAATCTTGGCATCTCCTGAAGATTTGATGCTGCGAACTCTCCATCGACCCGCAATCTTCAGGGCTATTGCATTCGTCCAGCCAGATGGGTGAGTTGTTTCAAATGGATCAAACAGAGGTTGTTGGCGATCGCATCAATGGCAACCCAACCCTTATCGTCGAGTTTTTCGAGGATTTTTTGCGTTTCCTCAACGGTAATATCTGCCACATCGGCCAGATCTTGCGGGGGAATGTTAAAAATATTTGTTCCCCGATCGGTCGGGCGACCGTAGTTTTCTGCCAACGTCACCAACATTTTTGCAAGCTTGACCGCTGGCGGTTGGTTGCGGAGTTGGAAGCGAATATTCGACTGGCGCAATCGCTGCACCATCAGTTGTAACATCCGATGGTGCAGTTGGGGATCTTTGAAAAGAGCTTGGATAAAACGCTGAGCTGAAATGCTAATTAACTCGACAGTAGAGAGCGCAACCACATCGGTGGAACGAGGGGATTCATCCAGAATGGCCATCTCGCCAAAAAAATCGCCCTGGCCCAAAATTGCCAGCGCGATCGCGCTATCGCCCGATAACCGCCGAACCTTGACCCACCCCGAAACAATGAAGTAAACGGCATTGCCCCAAGAATCTTCCATCAAGACTGCCCTATTTGCTGGATAATCCCGCTCTGTTGCGACGGATAACAGCCAATCGAGGGTATCTTGATTCGCGTTATTAAACAGCGGGAAAAGCTCGCTAAAAGCTTTAGTCTCCATGAAAAAACCAGATGTTGTGAAGGTCGATAACAGTCTCTCGCTGTTCTGGCGAGTCTCTATACTCCTGTTATCTTAGCACCCTTGGTTCTGCCCCCTAGAGTTGGGCGCGCCGACCTGATGGCACGTTCAATAGAGATGGGTTCGAGGTTAAATGGGAATAGCGATTTGGGCGAAATGAATGATCGAACAAAACTCCCCGTTACTCAAAGCAGAAGCGATTGAGCGCATGGAAGAATTTAAATTCCATCACCCACTGAATCCCAACTCAGAAATTCATATGCGTTCTTTAAGTCGTGCAACTCACCTCCAGCGAGTGGGAATTTCTATCGGGCGCGTTCCACCGGGAAAAGAATCGTTTATTTACCACACTCACCGCCATGAGGAAGAATGGGTTTATATCCTCTCCGGCCGAGGCATTGCCGAGCTGGGCGATCGCGAGGTTGAAGTTGGGCCGGGGGATTTTATGGGATTTCCCGCCAATTCTATCGCTCACCATCTCCGCAACCCCTTTGACACGGAACTCAAATACTTGATGGGAGGAGAGCGTTTGCCCTGCGATATTGGCATTTTTCCGCGTCTGGGCAAGCGGGCCATTCGGGATGGCGATGAAGCTTACTATGTTGAGGATGATGCCCTTCATGACTTTTTCAAACGCGATTAACTTTAAATGATGTCCGACGATTTAGAACGCGCGATCGCCTTTTTAAACCATTTATCCCCCACTCCCCCTGCGCCCGAAGCCATGGTTGGCGCGCTCCTCCTGGCTGAGAAAACTGCGAAACACGACAAAACCAGCGGTGCTTACTCCCAATTGTTGGGCCAGTGGCGGTTGGGATTTATAACCGGAACTCAGCGATCGCGCCAGCGGGCCGGGATTGTTTTAGGTGCGGGACGCTTTTTACCGCGCTGGGTTAAAATTTGCCTGTCCTATACCGCAGCCGACTCTTCCTCGCAATTTCCCAATCAAGGGACGGTTTTCAATACTGTTAATTTGGGAGGGTTGCAGATCGCACTATCGGGCCCGGTACAATTCCATCCGCAGCAAAATATCTTGGCGTTTGATTTCACGCAAATTAAACTGTCTGTCGCCGGTTTAAAGCTCTATGACGGCTATATTCACAAGGGTCAAGAACGAGAAGCTAATTTCTACGAGCAACGTCTCAAAGAACAAGCCTTTTTTCGATATTTTTTATTGCAAAAAAATTGTATTGCTGCGAGAGGAAAAGGAGGGGGATTAGCTCTTTGGACTAGGGATTCAGTCGAGAGCAAATCCAAGCATCAATTGAATCACTCAGGGACGGCTCAAATCCCCGAATCTGGATGGATTGACCGGGAGAAAAGCTCTTGAAATAGGTCATCTACACAGCAGAAGACCGCAATGATAAACTCTTCGGTATCAAACATTTTTTCCATCCTTTGCTTTAAGCCATGTCTTTGTCTTTGACCACTTTAGCATAGGATGGATTTTCCTTTCTTGGAAAGTTGCACATCGCGTTTTATCCCCTTTTTTGTATGTGTTTATCCTGTCTCTCCTCGCGCTTTTTGTTTCTGTTTTGATGAAGTTTTGCGATCGCGAATAAAAATGCGATCTTGATGTTTTTTTAGACTATTCTCACGTCTATAGCGGGCCTAAATGAAACCAAACACTCATTTCTCGTACTCCCTAAATAATGCCTGTATTGCTTTATAATATTGCCTTTCGCCTATTCCATATTGCCTTTTGCGATCGCGCTATGTTTCATCTCTCCAATCGGCCCGCTATAGTAATATTGAATTTTACTCCATTGAACATTACTATTGCTGGATTGCTAGGCACTATTCTGTCTCTGTGTCGCAAGTAACAGTTCGATAGAATTCGACCAATAGGGGATAGAATCATCGGACTGCAGCCAATTTCTAGACAGATAAAAAAGGAGCCAAGGTGCAGATATCAAAATACCGGCAAGACCGATCCACGGAAATGATAGATTTCTGCCTAGTTCTGTTGTTAATACTTGCGAATTAAAAGGGAGAGCGATCGCACTCAGAAGAACGATTGCGCTATTGTGTAAAACGCGAATCGCGATAGGAATTATCAGGGTACGAGTTTTAATGTAGAGTATCGCCATCACAACTCCAACACTCAATTGTCCCATCCAATTGTTGAGATAGAGAATGCTAAAGGCAATTGAAGAGAGAAAAATCCCTGCAGTCAACCCCCATTTTGTTCCCCACCTTTGTAAAATAAAACCGCGAAATAGCAGTTCTTCGAGAATAGGCGCAACAAATACGAGAACGATCGCAATGCTAATGTTATAAAGTAGAGGAAAAATGCTATCTGATGTTGGAAAAAAAAGACTGAAATTGTTATGCAGTTGAATAATCCACCGGGGTGCAATTTGAGCTGTAGCGTACTGCTGAATCTGACGAGAACCCAAGGAAAAAAGAAAGAGGGGCGCAACGAGCAACAATAGACGAAGTGTCTGGCGATCGCGGCGAACTTTACCAACAAGTTGCTTGAGTTTCAGGTGCGATCGCCGAAAACGCGAACCGCACCACACAGCGATCGCGCCGTAAAACCACAGATAGAGTGCAAGACGTATCCAACGCGGATCGGGATAGTCTAGAGTCGGTTCGAGGTCGGGGTCGCCCAACAGAACAAAAATTCCCCAAGGGATTGCAATGCTAATTAGAATTAGCAGCAGCCCCAGAAGATTGAATATCAACCAGAAAATCAGAGTTCTCACTTCGATCGTTAGGAAAGGATTTTCTTGATTCACGATTCAATCAGAATTTAGAGTTCAGAAGGAAAAAGATAAGGCTCAGCTCAAGCACGTTTAAATTTGGATACTCCACACCCGACACCCCATACCCCACACCCTTTTCTTCCATCTTGATATCTCTGTTTAAATGACGAACAGCTTAAAGGACTCGCAAAACGCTGGAGATAGCAATTTTGTCGAGGGCGCTCAAACTGTGAATTTCATCCAGTGCTTGGCGGAAGTGTTTCTCTCGCACGTCATGAGTCACGACGACAATTTCAGCCAAGTCTCCCTGGAAACCTGTTTGTACCACAGATTCAAGGCTGACATTGTGCCGGCCGAAACAAGTTCCCAAATGCCCCATTGCGCCGGGGCGATCGTCGCAAAGGAAGCGAACGTAAAACCGCGCGACCAGTTCTTCAATGGGAGAGAGAGAACAGTCGCGATCGCGGATAATGCACAGAAGCGGATTGAGGGTGGCGTTTGTTTTCGCACTCTTGAGAATACCAACAATACTGATGATATCCGACACAACTGCGCTGGCTGTCGGCCCCGCTCCTGCCCCCGGGCCGAAGAACATAACCTGCCCGATCGGTTTTCCCTCCACCAAGATGGCGTTATACACGCCGTTAATGCTGGCGAGGGGGTGGGCGATGGGAAGAAGGGTAGGGTGAACGCGCACTTGCAAAGCACCACCGGCATCGCTCTCCTGCTGAGCGATCGCGAGCAATTTAATGACATAGCCTAACTGTTTGGCGTAGGCAATATCTGCCGCACCCACTTGGCGAATGCCTTCGCAGTGAAGCTCTTCTCGCTGAATTCGGCCGCCAAAGGCAATGGACGCAAGAATGGAAATTTTATCGGCAGCATCCCAACCGTCTACATCGGCGGTGGGATTGGCTTCGGCATAGCCGAGTTGCTGCGCTTCGGCGAGGACATCGGCAAAGTCAGCTCCGACTGCCGACATTTGGGTCAGGATGTAGTTGGTTGTGCCATTGACAATGCCGGTAATGCGATGGATGCGGTTCACTCCCAACGACTCTTTGAGAGGTTGCACGATGGGGATGCCGCCCCCAACCGCCGCTTCTAGCAAGACATACACCCCAGCGTCGCAAGCGGCTGCAAAGATTTCATCGCCGTGACGCGCGATAACGGCTTTATTGGCCGTCACAATGTGCTTGCCTTGAGCGATCGCTTTGAGGATCAGCATTCTCGCTGGTTCTAATCCCCCCATTAATTCAACAACGATCTCGATCTCCGGATCGGTCGCAACTGCTTCTAAATCCGTCGTTAGGGTGTCTGGAGGGAAAGAAACAGCTCTGGGTTTGTCGAGCGATCGCACCCCCACTCGCTTAATTTCAACTTCCTGCAAGAGAGGGTGCCGTCCGGCGGAGTCGAGCAAAATTTCGGCCGTTCCCGTTCCCACCGTTCCCAATCCGAGCAGGCCAACTTTAAATACCACAATCCTGAATTTTGACTTCTACTGAGCTTTCTCGATCTAGCTTACGGCGATTGGGGAATAAAATCAGCCTGTCTTGATTAAGCGATCGCGAAATCGGATTGGAAGATCGAATCATCGTAGTCGAAGTCGCTCAGCCCCGCTGGTAAATCTTCAAAACCAACAGTATTATTCCCCAGCAGCAAAACGCGATCGCGGTCGTCGGGGAAGAACTAAGAGCGGCTTGTCTTGATTAAGCGATCGCGAAATCGGACTGGAAGATCAAATCATCGTAGTCGAAGTCGCTCAGTCCCGCCGGTAAATCTTCAAAGCCAAAGGTATTGTTCCCCAGCGGCAAGACATGGTCGCGGCCGTCGGGGTTCGCACCCACAAATCGGAAATAGGCAAGGGACGTTGACCCATTGACAGCTCCAGACAGTTGATTTTCAGGGTTTTGGGCAAGAAACTCGTCGGGCGTGGCTCCAGCAATAATAAAGGGAGCGTAGAGGGCATTACCGTCGAGTACGCCCGATACCGTTCTGACCTGTTGGTTAAACACTTGCAGGTTCACAGAGGTCGCTCGCCGTCCAATGGCGGCGGCGGCGTAACCATCTTGACCGGGGGCAATGCCATTTACCGTTCCTTGCGTGTCATCAATGCGATATAAACCGACAAAGTTGGTGAGTACGGCTTCGCGAGTCAGTCGGAAGTTGGCACTAATTTGACTAGCGGTCGTGCGGAAGTCAATGATTTCTTCGCCGCGTCGCTGTTCGGCTCCCACGCCTAGAGGAACGGCAGAACCTGTTTGCTCTAGGGAAATGACCACATCGTCAAAACTGCTGTCGCCGCCGTTTGCCCCATCCTCAAAGCCGAGGGAGAAGCGGCCGTTCCCCAGATCGCTCACATTTAACTGTTGCGGCCCGGAGTTGAAGGGGGAACCGAGGAGGGTGGTATCGCCTTGTTGGAGGAAGAAGGCAAAGCGATCGCCCGCGCTAAAACCATCTAAAATCGCCTGCTGATCGCTGGGACTGAAGCCGTTGGGACGGGAGTTGGCAGGCAACGCTGAAAAGAGAACCTGCGCGCGGTTAGCAGCGGCCTGTAGATAGCCTGCACTTCCCGGACTTTGGCCGCTAATCGTGCCGTTGGCATCATCCACTTGGAAAATGCTAATTTGATTAATCGCCCCTGTCGTCGTTGAAGTGACTTGAGAGAGGAGATTGGTCAGGCCGCCGTTGCTGCCAATGGTGAAGATATTGTTGCCATCGACAGTTAACAAACCATCATTAACGACAACGGGAGGTGTTACAACAGGAGGCGTTACAACTGTGTCAGCGTTTACAGTGGATTGAATCGCAAAGTTATACGGGTTCTCCAGATTATCGCCATCGTTGCTGGCGACGACGATCTCGCCTTGGAACGTTCCGGCGGTCTGCACGTCAGCACTGACGACAAAAGAGGCATTTGCCCCCGGCGCGATCGCGGCAGCAATTCCGCTCACTAAGGTAAATCCAGTGGGTACGGTAATCGTATTCACCACCAAATTCCCCGTCCCGTTGTTGACCACGGTAAAAGTACGATTGCCTAACGCGGTTCCCAGCGTTGTCGTGCCAAAATCAATCGCCGCGGTTTGACCGTCTGGAATCACATTGGTTCCGTCGTTAATAACAATGTTGGCAGATGAAATAGTTCCTGGTGCCAAACCACTTGTAACATCGTTCGGCGTTGCTCCGCCGGTATTTCCCGAAATTGAGGTATTTTGACGATTAACCGTTCCTCCACTTTCGTTAAAAATGCTGCCACCATTAACTGTCGCCGTATTCCCGGTAATACTCGTATTGTTCAGGAGGTTCAATTCTCCGTTGACTCCATTGCGGATTGCGCCGCCTTCGCCTCCCTGATTTCCCGTCAGACTCGTGTTGATAATCGTGAGGACACCGCCCAGATTCAAGCTGTTTTGGTTGGAAATCGCGCCGCCACCGTCTCCTGAAACATTACCGTTGAGGATACTGTCCCGGATTGTCATCGTGCCGAAGTTGGCGATCGCTCCCCCATCATCCGAAGCTTGATTTCCCGTCATAATGCTGCTATTGATCGCAACAGTTCCGGTGTTGAAAATCCCGCCCCCATCATCGCCAGCATTAACACCGCCTGTTGCTGCATTCCCACTTGAGATGGTCAGACTATTGAGGGTTAAGTTCCCTTGAATGCTATCTTCACCATCAACGTAAAAAATTCTGAAATTCGCAGTACCACCTCTAGTAATCGTTGCATTGTTGCCGTTAATGGTAATTGCGCTAGTAATTTCTGGCAGGCCGCTAAAGCCTCGGTTGACTAGAGGATTATTACCGCCAAAGTTCTCAAACCCCGTAGCAGGGATGCCATCAGAGCCACCACTCAAAGTGAAGGTTGTCCCCGCAGCTAACTCAATTGTGTCAGAACCAGGGTTTGCAACCTCATTGTTCGCATTATTAATCGCTGTGATGAGTTCGGCAACAGTGCTGACATTAAAAGTTGCGAGGACTGCGGGGTAAGTTGCGATCATCTCAGCAGTGAAGGCCAAGGGAGATGTTACCGTTCCTGTCGCAAACTCTAGCTCCCAATTGCCGCCTAATTCCGGACTTCCTGTCTTGCTCTCAGACGCGGCAATCTTTGCCCCAGTTAGGCGAGCGAACTCCCGCACAAAGGCTTTTCCTTCTCCTTGGGCAACATCGCAGCCGTAGAGTAAAAGGTCAAAATTCTTTTGGCTAAAAGCATCCGACCATTGCTGCAAAGCCCGCTCGTAGCGGGGTAAGTTTTGGAGAGTGAGTTGAGTGCTGCCCAAAGAGAGACAACCCGGAGAACCGTGAGCGATCGCGTGGAGGCTTGTGAAACCGCGCGAATTCGCCAAGTACCGACTAATCTGTTCGACTCCATCCTTTTGTGGGTGCAAGAGCAGGACTGTGCTGTCTTGTTTGACCCCCGACGCTAACACTGGGTAGTTGGGGACACTTGCATCGATAACAACAAGACTTTTCCCGCTCGTGGATTCCAAAGTACTAGGATTGGGACGCTCTAGGACTGGATTGCTCATAGTGAATTTCACTCTCTCACATCTAGGGTCAATGCGGTTCGCCCTGACACTTTTCAAGAATAGCTTGGGTCGTGAAAATTGGGAATTGGCAGAAGGAATTAATTTCTAACGAACTTCTTTCAGGCTTTCAATTTGATCGGTGAACAGTTCCACAAATAGACTAATCGCCCGACGATTTTCGCGCACTTTAATATTGACGCTTACGGACATCCCCGACTGAAGGGGGATGTTTCGATCTTTGGTGGAGAGAACTTGTTCGTCTAAGCTCACCTTCGCAGGGAATCGATAGAAGCGGTTCACTTCGTCGGGGGGAAGGGCATCGGAACCGATGGAAACGACCTCACCCTTAATATCGCCAAACTCGCTGAAGGGAAAGGTATCGATGCGAACGTCAGCCTTCATCTGTTCTTGGACAAAGCCAATATCGTCATTGGTAATGAAGACTTCAGCAATCAGCTTGTCGTCAGGGACGATGGACATCAGCACCTCGGCGGGGTTAGCCACAAAACCCGCGTGAGCTTGCAGATCGAAGACCGTTCCTGCTACTTTTGCCCGCAGTTCCTGGTATTTCAGGGTTTGCTCGACTTGACTGACTTGGCTGTTGAGTTCGGCAATGAGTTTGTCGTTTTTGACGATAATTTGCAGAACTTCTTGGCCGAGTTGGCTGTCGGTGTCGGCGATGCGCTGTTCGATCAGAGCGAGGCGATCGCGCACTTCATTTTCTAGACTCGAAGCGGTGACAACCGTTTCCACTTGCCCCTGAGCAATATCAATCCGCAGCCGCTCGATTTCCTGCGCTAGTTGATTCGCTTCCGCTTCGAGGGTATTCACCTTCCGTTCTTGGTCGATTTTTTGCAGTTCGGCAATTCCACCTTCAGCAAACAGCCGATCCAGGCGATCGAGAATTTTGCGCTCAGTTGCCAACCTCGCCCGAATATCGCCGAGAGCAACTTGAGTCTTGCCAAGTTCCCGTCGGATTTGCGCGACTTCTAAACTGCTAACCTGCTGGCGCGCTCTCGCTTCCGCTCGGGCCGATCGCAGTCGTCCCGCATCGCGTCCGCTTCCACCAGCGAGTTGAGCGATCAAGAAGCGCTTTTCTCGTTCTAACTCTTCGCGGTTGCGGGTGAGAGCAATAACGGGAGCCGGAAGTTGGAGACGCGCCAAGGTGCTTCGCAACGCCGCAGAAGAGCCAGGATTCTTGGCTAAACTGCGATACAAGTCGTTTTCTTTGAGTAGGGCAATGCGCTGTTCGTTGAGCGCTTTCATCTTCGCGAGATCGGCGGTGGAGTCAAAGCGAACCAACAAGTCGCCGGGTTCGACCGCTTGCCCGTCCTCCACATAAACAGCTTGAACCACCCCATTAAGGGGGGCTTGAATTTCCTTAACCGTTCCTTGGGGTTTGAGCTGGCCTTGAGCGGGAACAACTTGTTCGATTTTGGCAATGCAGGCCCAGCCAATTCCAAAGGTGACAATTCCCACAATCGACCAGACAATAGCTCGCGACCAAACTGGAGACTGGCGCAGCACCACAGGTTGCTCAAACGTTGAAAGGCTGCTGGGGACTTGGGAATCGAGACTTTGGGTTTGACGCTGCTTGAGGCGTTGAGATTTCAAGGGATTGAGGGTAGAGCGAGAATTGCCCCGTTCTTCATTAGGTGGCTGCCCGTTGGATTGAGTCATGGCTTTGTGTCATGTAGTTTGGCTGGGGGAGGGGAAGAATTCACGCTTTCATTATTACCGTGGAATTTACCATTCAGAATTCGCGATTCATAATTCATAATCAATTGAGAGAGGGAGAACGCTGTTTCGTCCAAGTTCCCTGACTTGAGCTGTTACGCCTGATGCAAATCATTTGAAACTCTTGCTATGGTGCGGGAACAGGGAATGGGCAATAGGCAAAAGAAAGAACCGCCGAGTTAATCAGAAGCTCCTATTAAGCGCGATCTTAGTGGATGCGTTCTAGCCTCGCAAGCGAATCAGTTCCTCTGGTTTCACCGCCCCTTTTTCCGTAATGATGGCAGCAATGTAGGCGGCTGGAGTCACGTCAAAGGCAGGGTTGTAGAAGTCCACCCCTTCCGGACATAGTCGCGTTTCTCCCACCTGATAAATTTCTGCGGGATCGCGTTCTTCGATGGGAATTTCCGCGCCGGTTGCCAGCTTGAAATCTACGGTAGACAGGGGTGCGGCGACGAAGAAGGGCACGTTATGCGCTTTTGCGACCACAGCCAAGCCATAGGTTCCAATTTTATTAGCTGCGTCGCCGTTAGCGGCAATGCGATCGGCCCCCACCACCACGGCATTAATTAGTCCCTGCTTCATGCAGTGGGCCGCCATTCCATCGGTAATGACGGTGACGGGAATTCCCTCCTGCACGCATTCCCAGGACGTGAGTTTTGCTCCTTGGAGGCGAGGTCGGGTTTCGTCGGCGTAAACTCGCACGAGGCGTTGTTCCCGCCAGGCCGAACGAATCACTCCCAACGCAGTTCCATAACCCGCTGTCGCCAAGGCCCCGGCGTTGCAGTGAGTTAGCAAGGTCAATTTCTGGGGAGCGGTTGGCAGTACGGTTAAACCGCTGTCTCCGATTTCCTGACAGGTTTGTAAGTCTTCTGCTTGAATCGTTTGAGCGGTTTTGAGCAAAGCTGCTTTGATGGCGGTTACATCCCCTGGAGTGGCTTTAGCCGTTTCTAACTGACGGGAGATCGCCCAGAATAAGTTGACTGCGGTGGGTCGGGTTTGGCGCAGGCGTTGCGCGACTTCTTCGAGTTCTTCCAAGAAAGTTGGGCGATCGCTCGCGGTAATTTCTCTGGCCCCCAGGTACATTCCGTAGGCTGCAGCTACACCAATGGCTGGGGCCCCGCGCACAATCATGGTTTTAATGGCTCGGGCCATTGCTTCGCAGTTCTGAATTTCGACTGTTGTGCGATCGCCGGGTAAGCGGGTTTGGTCGATTAAAATAACGCTGTCGTTTTGCCAGATAACGGGATAAATTGGATCGGTGGCGCTCATAGGGAGTCAGAAATTTTGGAAAAACGGTTCTATTCTCTCACGCCTGTTACTGGCCCGCGATCGCGCCAAAACGGAAATTCGGCCCTGACTTTAGATTTCACGTCTAATGTACATTACCTGAAACCCTAGCTAGGGTGAGGGAATAGGGAATAGCGGTCAGACCCCGCGTCGGCGTAAGACGCAAGGGAATGCTGACCAAGAGAGGGAAAGGAATCTAACGACCGAATGGGAGTTAAAGCTCTTTAATACACATTAGGCATAACTTATGAGCAACTGATTTTGTATCTCATCCAAATCATCGTTGTAAATCAATGAGTTTTGAATTGTTTTAAATATTGCAATCTTCGATCGAGAAAATCATATTTTTGAATTTATTAAATTGCTTAAAAAACAAGAATTTAGTTAAGATTATCTTGCTCTAAACAATCTTAAGTAAGAAAAGCTTGACGCGCAAAAAAAAACAGATATAATTGACATTGGTTTTGTTAATCGATTGGGCTTTTAATTAACTGCATTAAAAGCTTCTTTTTATCTTTATTTCTAACCTTCAAGCAACTTGCAAATGAATCACAAGCTACAGGCCGAAACGCATGAATTTATGATCGCCAGCCCTATCTTTAATCCAGAAGGGAATGACTGCATCGAAAACCGTTCGATTTGGTTTGGCAATACCACAAACCTCATGCAACTGAACGATGTTCGCTATTCTTGGGCTGTGGGACTGTATCAACAAATGCGCGAGAATTTCTGGATTCCACAAAAGCTCGATACCACTCAAGATGTCGTCGATTATTGGAATTTAACGCCAGAAGAACGCCAAGCTTATAACGGAATCTTAAGTTATTTGACCTTCCTCGATTCCGTTCAAACTTGCAATATCCCTCACCTGAAAAGTAGTATAACTGCCCCGGAAATTGGTCTGTGTTTGGCAGAACAACTTTCTCAAGAAGCCATGCACAATCAAAGCTATCAATACATTATTGAAACTGTGATTCCAGTGGAAGAGCGAGCGAGAGTTTACGACTTTTGGCGCAGCGACAAAGTTTTGCGCGATCGCTGCGAATTTATTGCCGGACTCTATCAAAAGTACATCGACTTTCCCAGTTCCGAAAACTACTTCATTGCTCTTTTAGCTGACTTTTTGCTAGAAGGAATGTACTTTTACAATGGGTTTATCTATTTCTATAACCTGGCTTCTCGGATGCTGATGCCGGGTTCGGCTGACATCTTCAAAATGATTAATCGAGATGAGCTAAGTCACGTTCGCCTCTTCCAAAAATTAATTCCAGAGGCAATGAAAGTATTTCCTCATTCTGTCGAGCAGATTTACGAGATGTTTGATACGGCAGTGCAACACGAATGCCGCTGGACAAATCACATTATTGGCAACAACATTTTAGGAATCACCGATGCGAGTACAGAGCAATATACCAAGTATTTAGCCAATATGCGCCTGCGTTCAATTGGGTTGCAACCGCTCTATCCCGACCCTAAGTATCAGAAAAGTCCCTACACTCACCTAGAGCGATTTTCCGATACAAAGAAAGCTGCTCATACGAAAGCCAATTTCTTTGAGGCCGGCGTAACCAGCTACGTCATGTCTTCTGGCGTAGGCGGTTGGGATGCTTTCTAAAACTCTTTCATCATTAAAGTACAGGACAAAAAATCAAAAATCGCCTGAAACTTTGGTGAATCCGTAGTAGCGCGTAATATTCATCGATTCAGCCCACTGTCGGTTGAGCATTTCTTTTTAAGTGTTTGAGGAGTTGTAATTCTACATCCATTGTCCTTTCTGACTTGTCGGCTTTGAGTGTGGGGATTTTCTGATTTTAAGTCCTCGGAAAGTGACAGAAGAGGGATATCTTTTGAGTGGCTCCGAGCAGGACAAACCAGAGTTTATAGCACCTGGAAAAGATTAATCAACTCCCAAGCGATCGCGCAACACCGCTTCTTTTGCCCTGAAACCGACTAAAACCGCCGTCCCATCTTTGACGAAAAGCGGGCGCTTGAGCAACATCACATCTTCAGAAAAAGCGTCAGTCCACCGTTCGTCCGTCCAGCCTTTCTTCTCTTCTGGAAGGGCCCGGTAGGATTTTCCAGACGTATTTCGCATCGGCTTATTGCCCAATGCAGCAACCCAACCTTGAATTTCGGTTCGCGTGGGAGGATTTTCTTGTGTATTGACAAACTCGTATGGAATTCCGAGACTTTCGAGCCACTGACGCGCTTTTTTGCAAGTTCCGCAGTTGGGGATTCCGTAGACTTGGATCGACATCAAATTCTCCTGAGGGTCGGATGATAGCGAGTCAATTTTAGCCGCGATCGCGGATATTGCAGTAGGGGCGGGGTCACCCCGCCCCTACCAGACAATCAATGAGAGCTATAATCAAGCGCGAGTCCGCCTATCCCGCATTGCCGGAGCGAGTTCGATCCCATGGCACAAGGCCCCACCGTTTTTCTCAACCGCTTTCCCGTTTTTACCTTAGACGAGCAAGCTCGTACGGTTCAGAGATATCGCTACTCGTTAAAACAAAACTCGGAAGGCCCCGATCTCTATCGAGCGGTTAACAACATTCTCTACAAAATTGGCGGCGTTGCAGGTGCGAAATTAGGAAGCGAGATTGTGACCGCAGAAGCGATCGCGGACGATTATTTACGCCATGAAGATTGGAGCTTGCAGCACCTGGGTCAGCGACAGCTCGATCCCGCTCACTCTAGCGATCGCAAGATCCTCGAACAACTCTCTCGCAAGCAACTTCGACAGTCGCTACGACACCTCAACCAATACCCCGTTGAAAAGACGGGAAACGGATTGATCCTATGGGACAAGTCTAAAATTGAGAGCGAAGGGGAAGGCTGGCAAGTTCTCAAAGGGGCTTTAGTTGACGTTGTCGTCAACAAAGAAGGGCAGCTTAGCCTAGAGATCGACAGCCACTATCGCTTTCACTCGCCCTGGACCGTCCATCAGTGGCTGGAGACCCATCCGACGGTTCCTCTCAACTACGTCCGCAATGTCAGCGACGCATACGCCTGGTATTTTCTGGAAACTTGCGAGGAGCGTCCGGAAGATATTTTTATCCCAGACCTGGGACAGAACCTTGCTGAGTATCACCGAGAACGGGGCGTTTCCGAACAAACCATCCAAGACTCGCTCGTTGTCCGCGTTCGACACGTGAAGAAATGGAAGCGACAGCAAGAACCCGTTGCTCATCTCTCACAACTTCTGCGGCCCAGCGTTTCGATGGAAATTCTCAGCTATGTGGCCGAACAGGGCGATCGCAGCGCAACAGAGGTTCTCAACAAAGTGCGCCAGCCCATTCAAAAAAGGCTGGAGAAGGGACGGGACATTGCTCGAGTGCTGCTCAAAAACGTCTATAACATCGACAAAGATCGAGATGAGCTAAAACCGGAGCAACAAACCGCCACGGTATTTGCGTCGCCGAGATTGATTGCGCGCAACGAGACGGCGGTCAAGCGTCCCAATGATGCGATCGCGCGAGGCTGTTTGCGCGTCGGAGAAACGAAGTTTGGCTTTTTGCACATCAACACCAGAGATCGCGACTGGCCCGCACCTGTCCGGCAGAAATTACTCAGTGCGGCAAACGCCAGCGGCACGACGCTCGATCTGAGCGATCGATGGAGCGAACGAGAATTGCCGGATCGCGAAATTGCCCGCCGTCAATTTTGGTCGGAGATTTCGGAGCGAGAGATCAAGACCCTGCTGGTGGTCAGCCAGCAAGTCGGCCGCCAGCAGAAAATGCAACTCCGACGCGAGGCCCTGCAAGCGGGAATTGCCCTGCAGTTCATGCGTCCAATGCCAAAGCCAGAGGAATATCGAGCGGCGAATATTACCCTCGGACTGTTAGTTAAGGCGGGATGGCAGCCAATTGGGGTCAAAATACCGAGCGACCCCCAAGCGGCCGACCTAACCATTGGCTTCGACGCGGGGACGAACAAAACGCTGTTCTACGGAACCAGTGCTTTTGCCGTTCTCGCCGACGGTCAAAACTTAGGCTGGGAAATTCCGGAAGCTCAAATTGGCGAGCGGTTTTCCGGGCAAGCGATTTGGAATGCGACGGTACAAATTATTCAGCGATTCCGCAAATTGAACGATCGCAATCCTCGCAGGATACTTTTACTCAGAGACGGATTCGTGCGCGATCGCGAATTTAACGCCACCCTTACCAATCTGGAGAAAGAAAATATTGCCGCAGACTTGTTAGAAATTCACGCCTAATGTGAATTAAAAAGAGGGCGATCGCGCGATTTCCGTACCGGAACGCTATGCGAACGCGAAGCGTAAGACATCAATCCCAAAACAACGACGCAGCAGCAAGCGCAGAGTATGACTCGCCA
>Ga0207422_1000437_pt1 | contig 132755 bp, 95 predicted proteins | sample MarCyaLeptolynsp_FD_187757 | JGI IMG/M metagenome (GOLD analysis project Ga0207422, IMG submission 187757) | Marine cyanobacterial communities from Panama - species 1 Leptolyngbya sp. (SPAdes) | ecosystem: Environmental > Aquatic > Marine > Unclassified | place: Panama: Panama City | collected...
CCCGCACCGAGCCAGCTGGCGCGAGATGCGCCGCTTGCTGCGTCTCTCCTCGTCGATGGGTTTCAACCCATCTCCTCGTCGTTCCTTGCCATCGACGCCTCTCGTCCACCTGGCCGTCGGCGGGGGTTTTAGGACGCGCTCTAAGCGCCGTCGAGCGCCCCGCGGACGAACTGCAGCAGCTCGGAAATGCCAAACGGCTTGCGCAGCACGGCGCCGGTCGCCCCCGGCTCCGCCAGCCCGGCCGGGTACCCCGACATGAACGCCACGCGCTGATCCGGGTGGAGCTCTCGCAGCCGGCTTGCCAGCGAGGGGCCATCCATCCTGGGCATCACGACATCGGTCAGCAGCAGCGCCGGTCGCTCCCGCCCCCCGCCCACGATGTCCAGCGCTTCGCGGCCATCGCGAGCCGTCAGCACTCGATAGCCCTCTTCCTCGAGGGCGCGGGCGGCGAGCGTACGCAGCAGGTCCTGGTCTTCGACCACCAGGATGAGAGCGCCGCGATGCGACGACGACACGAGACCGCCGCGCCCCGAGGCCGCGTCGCGAACGGTCTCTGGCTCGCACACCGGCAGCGACACGACGAAGGTGGTTCCGTGCCCCAGCACTGACTCGACGTTCACCGAGCCACCCGATTGCTCGACGATGCCCTGCACCGTGGACAGGCCAAGCCCCGTGCCGTCGCCAACCGGCTTGGTCGTGTAAAACGGCTCGAAGATGTGCGGCAGCACCGCCGGGTCGATGCCGGGCCCGTCGTCGGAGACCGATAGGCTCACCCGCTCGCAGTCGCCTTCGACAAACCCAGTGTGCACTCGAACCAGACCAGGGCCGGCCGCGGCCTGGGACGCGTTCGAAACCAGGTTCGACAGAACCTGGAACAGCTGCGCACTGTCGGCGAGCACGTGGGCCCCCGCCGCATCCAGGGCGAAGCGAAGCTCCGTGCTCTCGGGAATCAACCGGGACAGCAGCCCACCGTTGCTGTCGATCCACGGATCGAGCGCCACCGGCTTGAGCTGCATGGGCTGCTTGCGCGTGTACGCCAGCAGCTGCCGCGTAAGCTCGCTGCCCTGGGTGGTCGCTTCGACGATCTGCTCGATGATTTCGGTATCGGCCTCGCTCAGGCCCCTCAGCCGCAAAAATTCACAACTGCCGAGGACGACCGTCAGCAGATTGTTGAAGTCGTGAGCGACGCCCCCGGCCAGTCGCCCGAGGGCGTCGAGTCGTTGCGCCCGTTCGAGCTCGCGCTGAAGCTCATCGATGCGAGCGCGCATCTCGACTTCGTTGGTGCAGTCGCGAGCCCCACCGAGGGCACAAATAGCCTGGCCGCGTTCGTCGTGCACCACCTCGCCAAAGGTCTCGACGTGGCGCGTGGTTCCATCGCCGCCCTGGACGCGAAAGCCCGCGGAGAAACTGCCGCCCGAAACGACGGCGCCCTGAATCGCGCGCGCGAGGGGCATCTGATCCTCGGGATGTACACGGGCAAAGAACTGCTCGTGGTTCGGGCTTTCGCCGTCGGGCAGCGCGAGCATCTGGCACGTCGACGGCGACCACTCCTGCCGCGACGCGAGGGTGTCGTCGAACCACGCGCCGACGCCGCCCCGCTCGAACGCTTCGACCAGAAGGTCGGCCCGGTCGCGCCCCAGCGCCGCCAGGACTTCGCGGCCGTGGGCGGGCCGCACCTTGAGGCGAAAGCCACCTTCGCCGGCAGTCTCGAGCTCGACTCGAACCCAGACGCGGTGGTCCACCGCCAGCTGCTGGAGCTCCGTCGCCGACCAGGAACCATGTCGCCGCGCGTGCTCGAGCCGGCCACGCCAGTCGATGGGCCCGGCCGGCGTGGCGATGAGCTCACCAAGCGCGCGCCCCAACGCCGCATCGTCGACACGGTAGAGAGTCTGCGCGGCTTCATCGAGCTCGACCACTCGGCCTTCGTCGTCGACGGCGACGACCGCGTCGAGAGATGCTCGCACTAGGTCCATAAGCTCTTCAGGCTACGGGGAGCGCCCCGCCAGAGTACAGCAGCACGGTCAGCCGGCGAGCCGGCGCAACGTCGCCCGATAGTCGCGCTCGATCGCGGCTTCGTCAATGCCGACGAGTCGGCCGTCGCGCACGCTCCAGGCGCCGCCGACCATGACGTCCCTGACCGGATTGCCGACGTCGGCGAACAACCATCGATCGATGATGTCGTCCCCCTCGGCTTCCCAAAGCGTCGGATGGTCGCGGTCGAGCACCGCAATGTCGGCTCGATGTCCGGGAGCAATGGCGCCACCGGGCAAACCGAGCGCTTGCGCGCCGCCGGCCGCCGCCCGTTCGAACAACGAACGGCCGACCGACGGCGTATCGTCGGTGCAAAGCAGCGCGCGACGCTGGGCCCGCAACCGCTGGCCGTATTCGAGCAAGCGCAGCTCCCCTGCGGGCGACAGCGTCACGTGGCTGTCGGAGCCAACCCCGAAGACCCCGCCCAGTTCGAGGTACCGACCGGCGGGAAACAACCCGTCGCCCAGGTTCGCCTCGGTCGTCGGGCAAATCCCCGCCACCGCTCCGCTGCCGGCGAGTCGACGGAGCTCGATGTCGTCGAGGTGAGTCGCGTGCACCAGGCACCATCGGGCATCCACCGACGCGTTGTCGAGCAGCCACTGAACCGGCCGGGCTCCCAGCGCCGAGCGAGCGTCGGCAACCTCGCGCTGCTGCTCCGCGATGTGGATGTGGATCGGAGCGGTGGCATCGAGCCGATCGAGCTCGACCGCCACGCGATCGAGCTGATCGCGATCGACCGCGCGCAGAGAGTGAAACGCGACGCCCAGACGGGCGTTGCGCCTCCCGGTCAGGTGAGAGTGCAGCTGCTGCAGGAGTTCGACGAAGAAGTCGGTGTCGCAGACGAACCGCCGTTGCTCCGCCCCCGCGGGCGCTCCCGAGAACCCGCCAAAGCTGTACAGCGTCGGCAGGTGGCACAGGCCGATTCCGACCTCGTCGGCCACCGCCGCGATCCGGCGAGACATCTCGGCCGGATCGGAGTACGGCCGTCCGTCGCGATCATGGTGGAGATAGTGGAACTCGCCCACCGCCGTGTAGCCGGCGCGCAGCATCCGGCCGTAGGCGAATGCCGCAATGGCCGCCAGGTCGTCGGGCTCGACCCGTCCCGCCACCCGGTACATGGCCTCGCGCCAGGTCCAGAAGCTGTCGTCCGGGCGACCGCGTACCTCGGCGGTCCCGGCCATGGCTCGCTGAAACGCGTGTGAATGCAGATTGGCGACGCCGGGCACGGCCACACCTGGCACCGGCGTGCCCCCGGCCGGCGTGAGCTCGGAGTCGCCGGCCACCGCCGTGATGGTTCCGTGCGAGTCGATGTCGACCGCGACGTTTGCGCGCCAGCCCTCGGGCACCAGCGCCCGCTCGAAGACCACGCGCATCAGGCTCTTTCGCGTCCCGCCACGAGGATTCGCTCGGGCCTGGGCGAACCGACCTGGTACGCCAGCTCGGCCGGATGCGAAACGGGCCAGAACACCAGATCCGCTCGAAGGCCCGGCGCGACGGCACCGCGGTCGCCAAGGCCAAGGGCCGCCGCGCCGTGAACGGTCGCCCCGGCCAGCGCCTCGGCCGGCGTCAGACCGAAAAGCGTGCACGCCATGTTCATCATCAGTCGCATGGAGCCCAGGGGAGACGACCCGGGGTTCCAGTCGGTCGCAATGGCCATGGGCACCCCGGCCGCCCGCAGCGCCTCCACCGGGGGCCGTTGGGTCTCGCGCAGGTAGTAGAACGCGCCGGGCAGCAAGACGGCCACGGTGCCGGCCGACGCGAGCGCTTGAACTCCCTCGTCGTCCAGATACTCGAGGTGATCGGCCGACAGCGCGCCGTTGCGAGCCGCCAGCGCCGCGCCGCCCTGGTTCGACAGCTGCTCCGCGTGCAGTTTGACGGACAGGCCGGCAGCCCGCGCCGCCGCAAAGACCCGCTCCACCTGCGCGGGCGAAAACCCGATGCCTTCGCAAAAGGCGTCCACGGCGTCGGCAAGCCCCTCCGACGCGACCGCCGGCAGCTGCCGCTGGACGACGTCGTCGATGTACGCGTCGGCGTCGGCAAACTCCGGTGGCAGCGCGTGAGCCCCGAGGAACGTGGTCGCGACCGACACGGGGCACTCGCGGCCGAGGCGGCGCGCGACGCGCAACATTCGCCGCTCGGTGTCGGCGTCGAGACCGTAGCCCGACTTGATCTCCACGGTGGTGACGCCCTCGGCGAGCAGCGCCCGCAAGCGCACGGCGGCCGAGTCGTACAGTTCGTCGTCGCTGGCCTCCCGGGTGGCGCGCACCGTGGACGCGATGCCGCCCCCGGCTCGAGCAATGTCCTCGTAGCTTTTTCCCTCGAGGCGCATCTCGAATTCGGTCGCGCGGGTACCGCCGTACACCAGATGGGTATGGCAATCCACGAGGCCGGGCGTCACCCAGCAGCCGCCGCCGTCGACGCGCGCACCGTCGTACTCGGCGGGCAGCCGGTCGCGCGGCCCCACCCACGCGATGCGCTCGCCGTCCACAGCGACGACCGCATCGTCGACGGCGCCGTAGCCCGGGCCGACCATGGTCGCCACGGACAGGTGTTCAAACACCCGGGTCACGCATCGGCCTCGGGTCGGGCAATGTCCACGGCGATGAGGGCGCTCACCAGGGCGCGCAGCGCCGGGCGCACCTCGGACGCTCTGTCTGGATCGAGCGCGCCCAGTCCGTCGTCGGCCAGGTACGTGCGCTGCGACAGCTCGAGCTGAATGGCGTGAATCCCCTTGTCCGGCTGTCCGTAGTGCCGGGTGATGTAGCCGCCCTTGAAGCGCGCGTCGGTGACGCGCGAAAAGGCTTCGAAGCGGTCGAGCGCCCGCTCGGCGCTGCGCGTGACCGACGGCGCGCAGCTGCGGCCGCTGTTGGTGCCGAGATTGAAATCCGGCAGGCGACCGTCGAAGAACCTCGGTACTTCCGGGGCAATCGAGTGGGCGTCGAGCAAAACAGCGTAGCCAAATCTGCGCCGCAGCGCGTCGAGCTCGCGAGCCAGGCGCTGATGGTAGGGCTGCCAGAAGGCATCGACTCGGGCCGACTGCTCGTTCTTATCGGGCACGGCCGACATGTAGACCGGCAGTCGGTCGAAGGTCGTGGTGGGGCAAAGCTCGGTGTTGTCGGCCCCGGCGTACAGCGGTTCTCCCGCCGGGTTGCGATTCAAATCCACGACATAGCGCGACGCGCGAGCCACCAGAACCGAGGCTCCGAGCTCCGGCGCGAAGTCGTAGAGCTCGTCGAGGCGCCAGTCCGTGTCCGGAGACAGGCGCGCATAATCGTGCATCGTGTCCGCGATCACCGGTGGAATCTCGATGCCGTTGTGCGGCATCGACACCAACAGCGGCGACTCTCCGGCAATGAACTCGTAAACGGCTGACATGAGCCTCGGTATTGTGGCATGGACGAGGGATGGGAGAGGGCAAACGACAGATCCGAGCGCCCCGCGGAAGCGAGCTTCGCTGCAAGTCCTGGCTCACCGAGGCGCCGCTCCGCATGCTGATGAACAACCTGGATCCGGAGGTGGCCGAACGCCCCGACGACCTGGTGGTCTACGGCGGAATCGGCCGCGCGGCGCGCAACTGGGAGTGCTTCGACGCCATCGTTGCAACGCTCGAGCGTCTCGAGGGCGACGAGACCTTGCTGGTGCAGTCCGGCAAGCCCGTTGGCGTGTTCAAGACCCACGCCGACGCACCGCGAGTGCTAATCGCCAACTCGAATCTGGTGCCCCACTGGGCCACGTGGGATCACTTTCACGAGCTCGACAAAAAGGGCCTGATGATGTTCGGCCAGATGACCGCCGGCTCGTGGATCTACATCGGCTCCCAGGGCATCGTGCAGGGAACGTACGAAACCTTCGGTGCTGTGGCGCGCCAGCACTTCGACGGCGAAGCAAAGGGCCGCTGGATCCTCACCGCGGGCCTCGGCGGCATGGGCGGCGCGCAGCCGCTTGCGGCGACCATGGCGGGCTTTTCGCTGCTCGGAGTCGAAGTCGACGAATCGCGCATCGACTTTCGCCTGCGCACAGGCTACGTCGATCAGAAGGCGACCTCTCTGGAAGAAGCGCTGGCCATCATCGACAGCGCCCACAAAGAAGATCGGGCGGTGTCCGTTGGTCTGGTCGGCAACGCGGCCGACGTCTACCCCGAGCTGGTCGCGCGCGACGTCACCCCCGATGTCGTCACCGATCAGACCAGCGCGCACGACCCGCTCAACGGGTACCTGCCCCAGGGCTGGACCCTCGAACAAGCCGCCGAACAGCGCCAGTCGGCCCCGGCGCGCGTGATCGACAGCGCCAAGGAGTCCATGGCTGTTCAGGTGCGCGCGATGCTCGAGCTGCAAAAGCGAGGTGCCGCGACCCTCGACTACGGCAACAACATTCGACAAATGGCCCTGGAAAAAGGCGTCGACAACGCCTTCGACTTTCCCGGTTTCGTGCCCGCGTACATTCGCCCGCTGTTCTGCGAAGGGGTCGGACCGTTTCGCTGGGTCGCGCTTTCGGGCAACCCCGACGACATCTACAAGACCGACGCCAAGGTCAAAGAGCTCATTCCCGACGACGCCCACCTGCACAACTGGCTGGACATGGCGCGCGAGCGAATTCAGTTTCAGGGCCTGCCGGCGCGCATCTGCTGGGTAGGCCTTCGCGACCGCTACCGGCTCGGGGTCGCGTTCAATGAAATGGTCAAAAGCGGCGAACTGTCGGCGCCCATCGTGATCGGCCGCGACCACCTCGACTCCGGCTCCGTGGCCAGCCCCAATCGCGAAACCGAAGCCATGGCCGACGGCTCCGACGCCGTGAGCGACTGGCCGTTGCTCAACGCGCTGCTCAACTGCGCCAGCGGCGCCACCTGGGTGTCGCTGCATCACGGTGGCGGCGTCGGCATGGGCTTTTCGCAGCACTCGGGTGTGGTGGTCGTGTGCGACGGCACCGAGGCGGCGGCCCAGCGAGTGTGGCGCGTGCTGTGGAACGACCCGGGCACCGGCGTGATGCGCCACGCCGACGCCGGTTACGACATTGCGATGGCCAGCGCAAAGCAAAACGGCCTGGACTTGCCCATGCTCGACGGCGACGGCAACGGCAACGGAAAGGCGCAGTAAGTTGTTCGACCTGTCCTTCGAACCGGGCTCGCTGTCGCTGACCTCGCTGCGCCGGGTGGCCCGCGAACCCGTCAGGCTGCGGGTCGACACCGCCGGACTGAGCGCCGCGCGCGACACCGTGGCGCGGGTGATCGAAACCGGCCGGACCGTGTACGGCATCAACACCGGCTTCGGACTGCTCGCCAACACTCGCATTAGCGCAAACGACCTCGAACGCCTGCAGCGCAGCATCGTCCTGTCCCACGCCGCGGGCGCCGGCGCGCACATGCGCGACTCGACCGTGCGCTTGATGCTGGTGCTGAAGGTCAACGCGCTGGCGCGCGGATACTCGGGCGTTCGCCCCGACATCGTGCACGCGCTGTGCGCGCTGCTCGAGCACGAGGTGTACCCGCACGTCCCGTGCAAAGGCTCGGTCGGCGCCTCCGGCGACCTCGCCCCCCTGGCCCACCTGGTTTGCCCGCTGCTCGGTGAAGGCACCGTGTCTCACCGCGGCACCACGCTGTCGGCGGCCGAGGGCCTGGCGGCAGCCGGACTCGAGCCTCTGACGCTGGCGCCCAAGGAAGGCCTGGCGCTGCTCAACGGCACCCAGGCGTCGACCGCGTACGCGCTGGAGGGGCTATTCGCCGCGGAGAACCTGCTCGCCGCCGGGGTGTGCGCCGGCGCCCTGTCGGTCGAGGCCGCCCTCGGCAGCCGCACGCCCTTCGACGCCCGCATTCACGAGTTGCGCGGGCACCCCGGGCAGATCGACATCGCGGCGGCCTATCGACATTTGCTCGGCCCCGGTTCCGAAATCGGCGACTCTCACATCGACTGCGACCGGGTGCAGGATCCGTATTCGCTGCGCTGCCAGCCCCAGGTCATGGGCGCGTGCCTCACCCAGTTGCGCGCGGCCGCGGACGTCATCGCCATCGAGAGCAACGGCGTGACCGACAACCCGCTGGTCTTTGCCGACAGCGGCGACATTCTCAGCGGCGGCAACTTTCACGCCGAGCCAGTCGCCATGGCCGCCGACAACCTGGCGCTCGTGCTCGCCGAGATCGGCGCGCTGAGCGAGCGGCGTACTGCGATGCTCATCGACAAGAACCTGTCGAACCTGCCGCCGTTTCTGGTCGAGGACGGGGGCGTCAACTCGGGCTTCATGATCGCCCAGGTCACCGCCGCCGCCCTGGCGTCGGAGAACAAGACGCTGGCCCACCCGGCCTCGGTCGACAGCCTGCCAACGTCGGCCAACCAGGAGGACCACGTGTCCATGGCGACCTTCGCGGCGCGTCGTCTCACCGATATGGCCGAGAACAGCCGCGGCATCGTGTCCGTCGAGCTGCTCGCTGCCTGCCAGGGCCTCGATTTTCGCGCGCCCCGCAAGACCACCGAGATTCTCGAGAGCGCCAAGGCGCGGGTCCGCAACGCGGTTCCCTTCTACGACCAGGACCGGTACTTCGCCCCCGACATCCACGCCGCCGCCGCCCTCATCGCCGAGCCCGCCTTCAACGACTTCATGCCGAGCGCGTTGTTGCCCAGCGCCAGCTGAGTCAACGGCCGCTCAGCGCTCCAGCGAAAAGCGCTGGGTCGGGCGCCCGCGGGTCCGCGCCGGGGCTCCCCAGGGGGTTTGGGAGAGAATTCGCCGGGCGCGGGCGTGGACGTCCGGGTCCAGGCGCCGGGCGCTGGCCGCCGCAAGGCAGGTGGCGAACTCGGTCGCGGTGGCAAAGCGATCCTTCGGCGTGCGGGCCAGTCCGACGGCAAGCACCGCCTCGACGTCGCGGCCTACGTCGCCTAGCGAGCTCGGCTGGGCCGGCATGGAACTGGTGATACGGTGCAGCACGACGGCGACGTCGTTGCCGGGAAACGCCGGGTGTCCGGTGATGCAGCGGTAGGCGATGATGGCCAGGGCGCACACGTCCGCGCGCGCGTCGATGACTCCGCCGCGGGCCTGCTCGGGCGCCATGTAGGCCGGCGTGCCAATCAGCCCGCCGCCCGTGAGCGTCGCGCCGTCGTCGACCAGCTTCGAGACCCCGAAGTCGAGGATTTTCCAGATGGGCCTGGCCCCCGGCGGCCGGTGCTGGAACACGTTGTGTGGCTTGAGGTCGCGATGGACGATGCCCACCGCGTGGGCGGCTTCGAGGCCTCGCGCCACCTGGTCGACGAGCTCGACGGCGAACGACAGGTCCGTTCGCGGGTGCTCCCGCAGGTAGTGAGCAAGGTCGTGCCCCTCGAGGCGCTCCATGGCGAGGTACGGCAGGACCGAGTGAAGCTCGCCGACCTCCTTGATCTGCACCACGTAGGGAGAGTCGATGGACGCCGCGATTTTGGCCTCGCGCGCAAAGCGCGCCACGCTGGCCGGCTTGATGAGCTCGGTCCGGTGCAGCAGCTTGACTGCGGCGAGCTCGCCACTGGTCGCGTGCGTGGCTTCGTAGACCTCGCCCATCGCACCGCGGCCCAGGACGACGCCGAGCTCGAACGAGCCCACCGTTTGGCCGGTGAAGCGCCCGGCGCCGCCGAGCTGCGCGGCGCGCTCGATCTCCTGCCGGGCCTCATCGAGCAGCGCCTCTCGCTGGGCGACGTTGCGGGTCGCGCGCTCCATCTGCTCAACCGCTTCGCGGGTCTTGCGGCGAGACAGGCGGCCGAGAAGCAGCGCGAGGCCGTACACCGTTTGCACCCCGGCGTGCATGATCACCGCGTCGCCAACGGGCAAGTAGTCCGCGTTGATCAACCCCCGGTCCTGAATGGTTCCGGAAATCACCAGCAGGGCGATGGTGGCATGCCCAATTGCCAGGTGGGCGTAGACCAGCCCGGCGTGCAGGGTTCTCGCCCCCAGACCGTAGACGTAGATCGCCAGGGAAATGATGCACGCGAGCGACGAGAAGGCGCCGTAGTAGTACAGAGCCCCCACCCCGCCGGCGCACTGCACCTGCACCGCGAGTGCGATGCGGCCGTCCGAATAGCGGGCGGGGTCGCGGGTCAGCCACTCCATTGCCCCGGCCGCCGCCGTCGCGACGGCGAGGCTGACCCACAGGACCTTCTTGGCGACCGGATCACCACCGAGAAACGGCAGGGAGGTGGCGCCGATCGCGCAGAGCGCCATCATGAGCCGCGCAAACGACGACACGCGCCCCATCTGGTCGAGCAGCAAGGCGTCGGCGGCAAAGTTCTCGGTTCTCGCGCCGGTGGTCGACCCCGCGAACGCCTGGCTGTCGCGGGTGGCCTGGGTCGCGGCCATTGTCAGCGTCGGCTCGGCGCTAGAAGTCACCGCCCCCCCGGCGTGCTCGCGGCGCAGCTCCCCCATTCGTGCCCGATCCTACGGCAGCCAGCGGCCTCTCGCGATCATTCTTGTACGCCCGGAACCGCTTTGCTCGGTACGAGCGACGAAGGGTGATGTTTTTTCGCCGGTGGGCGCACCCGGGTGACGATGACCGGGGCGCGCCGCCCGCGCAGCTGCATCGACTCGGGCCGACCGGGCTCCATTCGATCGATCACGTGGGACGCGCGGTCCGCGACCCGGTCGCTCATGAGTACTTCGCCGGCCTGAGCGGCGGCGCACAGGCGGGCTCCCACGTTGACGACATCGCCGACGACCGTGTGGTCGAGCCGCGTACCGGCGCCCACCGGCCCCTGAATGACATCGCCAGCGTTGATGCCAATGCCGACTTGAAACTCACCAAGCTCGATCTCCGCGACCGCCTCCATGGCGCCAATCGCGGCCTCGACCGCGCGTCGCTCGGCGCCGGCGCCGTCGAAAATCGCGACCACCGAATCGCCGACGAACTTGTCGACGGCGCCCCCGTGGGACTCGACGATGCGCGCCTGCTCGGCGAGGACCCGATTGAGTAGCTGAAACACCGTCTCGGGCTGGTTCGCCTCGACGAAGCTCGTAAAGCCGCGGAGATCGGAAAACCAGACGACAACGTCGCGGCGACTGGCGCGAGCGAACGCCCCGTCTTCGGTTGCGCGAAACGCCGCGGCGCTCGCCTGCGGCGACATGAATCGCTGCATGTTCTTCTGCAGTTTCTCCTCGCGCATCGCCGCTCGCATCCGGCCGCCGTGGAGCAAGGCCGACAGCACAATCGACATGAACAACATGGTGGCGAAGTGGACGATCGCCGGCGTCGGCGGCAGCGGAATCACCACGCCAACCCAACAGGCCACCGCCGCGAACACCGCGATGCCCCAATACGCCCACGACAGATAGAACGCGCCGACAGCCACGATGATGAGCCCGTGGTTGGTGCTCTGCTCGATGCGGCCATCGAGGGCAAGGTGCGTGGTCACGTTCGCCAGGGCCGCCAGCACCATGATCAGCCCCAGTGGATGCGCAAAGCTGGCGGGCACTCGCCGCATGCGGATCGCGACGAACGCAGCGGCAAACGCAATCGCCGTCGCGCCGGCGATCGCCCGCATGGTGTTGACGGCTTCCGGCGGCAGCACGCCGTCCATGCCGTGAACGATGACGAGAACACCGTACAGGCCCGCAAGCCAGGGGGCGACGAAGCCCGCGTTCCTCCGCACGCGTTTCTGTCTGGCGTCGTCCATCGAGGAGAGACTCCTCTCCGGTCCGGACGATACGACACCCACCGGCACGAGTAAAAACACGCGAACTCTCGAGTAAGAGCCCAACGCACACCCCCATTCACGCCCCCCAACCCCGAATCACCCCCCCGCCCCCGAGACCGACTCTCGAACCCGACTCCGAACCCGAACCCGAGACCGACTCGGAACCCGAACCCGAACCCGACTCCGAGACCGAGCCAAAACCCGACTCCGAACCCGACCCCGCGACCGAGACCGACTCCGCCCCCGAGACCGCCCCCGACTCCGAGACCGAGACCGGGTTCGGCCCCGCGACAAGGCCGAACCCGACAACAAGCCCGAGGATCCACCACTCACATCACGCTCGCACCAATCGCCCCACGCCCAACCATCAGGCTGCTCGACCACTCCCGCAGCCGCGCCGACTAAACAACAACCTGCCGGCCCACGGGCCGGCACCTCCAGCAACCCCACATCCCCACCCCGGCCGAGCCACCCAAGCCCGAAACAAAGGGGCGGAGTCGATGGGGGCTGGCCGCGCGCAGTTCGGACCGCACGCTCCGGACTCGACGCTCAGCACGACGCCCTGCGCTCTACGCCAGTCGATCAGCGGACCGTATGCTTGAGCACGGCCAGCCCCCATCGCGTAGCCCCGATCGACGAGAGCGTCTTTCGCCAAACGATCGACGATCGATCCAAGACCGACGACCGACGACCGGCCTCTACCCTCCTAACATCACCAGCAGCGCCGCCTCATCGATCACCTCCACACCCAGCTTTTCCGCCTTCGCCAACTTGCTGCCCGCCTCGTCGCCGGCCACCACGAAGTCGGTCTTCTTCGACACCGAGCCGGTAACTTTGCCACCCGCCAGCTTGATGCGCTCGGCAGCGTCACTTCGCTTGAGCGTGGGCAGCGTTCCCGTCAAGACGAACGTCTTGTCCGCAACGCCTTCGACCACCTGTCGGCTCGCGATCCTGGCGTCCATGGACACGCCGTGGTCTGCCAGCGCGGCAATGACCTTGCGCACCGCGGGCGCCGATAGCTCGGCAAAGATGCTGTCGGCCGTCCGCCGCGCCATGCCTTCGATCGCCCCCTGGCCTTTGTCCGGCGCCACTTCGGCAACCGCGGCCTCGTCGCCGGCAACATAGCGATCGGCGAACTCCAGGAGCTTGTCCATCGAGCCGAAGTAGCGCGCCAGGTCCTCGGCCATGGTCGTGCCGAGGTGGCGAACGGCCAGGCTAACCAGCACTTTGGAAAGTCCCCGGCCTTTCGCCCCCTCGAGAGCCGCCAGCAGGTTCTGTGCACTCTTGTTGCCGACCCGCTCGAGGGTGACGAGCTGGTCGACAGTCAGATCCCACAGGCCGTCGGGGCTGCGAACTCCCAGGGCCTCGACAACCTGGTCGATGAGCGCCGCCCCCAGGCCGTCGATGTCCATGGCGCCGCGACTGGCGAAGTGACGAAGGCGTTCGCGCAGCTGCTCGTCGCACGCCGGGTTTGGACAGTAAATAAACACCGACTCCTCGACCGGAGTCGCGTCGCAGCTAGGGCAAATGGTCGGCCGCGCGACCTTCTTCGCGCCTTTGGGCCGTTTTTCCAGGTCGACCCCCAGGACCTGCGGGATGATCTCGCCGGCCTTTTCGACGAACACGGTGTCGCCGACGCGCACGTCCTTGCGCTCGAGCTCGACGAAGTTGTGCAGCGACGCTCGCGACACCGTCGTTCCGGCGAGCTGAACGGGCTCGAGTTCGGCGACCGGCGTCAGTTTTCCGGTCTTGCCCACCTGCACGTTGACCGCGAGCAGCTTGCTGCGCTTGCGTTCGGGCGGGAACTTGTACGCCACCGCCCAGTGGGGGTGGTGGCCGGTGCCGGACAACGCGCGGTAGTAGCGCAGTTCATCCAGCTTGATCACCATCCCGTCGATCTCGTAGTCGAGCTGCTCGCGACGGTCGGCAAACCCCTCGCAGTACTCGATGGCCCGCGTGGGCGACTCGGTCACCTCGATCTCGTCGAGGTACACCGCGGCCCCCGCCCCGGCCAGCCAGTCGAGAACCCCGCGCTGGGTGTCGGGCAGGCTGAGCCCTTCGAACCAGGGTACCTGATACAGAAACGCGGCGATGCCCGCGTCGGCGAGGCCGTCTGGCTCCTTGCGCTTCATCAGGCCGGCCGCGCCGTTTCGCGGATTGGCCAGGCGTTTGCCTTCGCTCGCCTCGAGCCGGTCGTTGTAGCCCGCAAACGCTCCCCGGGGCCAGTAGAGCTCACCGCGCACTTCCACCTCGCCCTTCGAGACGCCGCGGAGCGCCAGCGGCACGGCGTTGGCGGCCCGGGCCTGCTCGGTGATGTCGTCGCCGCGAGTGCCGTCGCCACGGGTGACGGCGCGGCGCAACGTGCCGCCGACGTAGAGCAGCGAAACCGAGATGCCGTCGATCTTGGGCTCGATGATGAGCGGAAGTCCCTGGTCTTCGTTGAGCTCCAGGTCTTTGCGGCGACGCGTAAACCACGCCTCGAGCTGGTCGGACAGCGGCACGGGCTCGCCCGCGCTGTCGCGGCGATTGGGCGACAGCTTTTCCAGGGACAACATGGGCACCCGGTGCTCAACCTGAGCAAACCCCTCGGTGTGGTCCGCCCCCGGCTTGCGGTCGAGCCGGTCGCCATCCGCCACGCCAAGCGCAGTGGCAAGCTGCTGGTACCGGTCGAACAGATCGTCGAAAACAGCGTCGCTCACCTCGGGCGTTCCCGCCCGGTAGAGCACTTCATGACGCTCGATTTGCTCGGCGAGCTCCGCGAGCTCCGCCCTCATGTCATCCGTCTTGCTGGCCACGTGCGCTAGTCCGGGTAAATCTCTTTGATGTCGACGTAGGCGCGCGACAGTAGCTCGCGCAGAACGTCCATGTTCACGTCATCGAGCTTCTTGATGTACAGACACGACGCCCCGGTCTTGTAGGTGCCGAGCTTTCCCATCAAATCGCCGTAGCGTTCGAAGCCGGGCATGCAGTACACGGTGAGCGCGGTCTTGCGCGGCGAAAATCCGACGCGAAAGAAATCGCCCTCGCGCCCGGAATCGTAGCGGTAGTGATAGTCGCCAAATCCGATGATGCTCGACCCCCACATGGTCGGCGACTCGCCCGAGATATCGCCCATGAGGTCGAGCAGCACCTGCGACTCGTCGCGTCGGCGCGCGTCGGCCACTCCCTCGACGAACGCGCGCGCGTCGGCCGGCGTGGGCACGGTCTTGGCTCCAGATTGCTTGCGAGGTTTGAGCCCCATGGGCGGGATAGTGCGACGCCGGTCTGAAAATCGCCAGGCCGCCTCCCGGGGTCTCGCAACCCGCTGGAGATATTCGCCCCGAATCGGGCTACCAGCCGGGAACGAGCATCGCTACCAGCCGGTCGGGATGCACGACCTGCTGCTCGTCGAAAAAGCGCATGGCCCGGGCCCGCTGCTCGTCGGCTTCGTCGCCGTCGAGCAGCTCGCTGAGGCGCAAACGCGCGGCATTCGCGTACAACATGGTGTCGAGCTCCTCGAGCCGCCGAACCCCGTCTCGCAGATGCTCGACCGCCGCGTCGCCGTCGCCCGCTAGATGGGCGGCCGCCGCGGCAAGCAGGGGCGCCACAGCCCGGCCGTAGGGCAACGCGTGTCGGGCGAGCTTGCGCGCGGCGCGACCCACGGCCCGCAGGTCCTTGCCGCGCTCGGCGGGCGGGGTCTGCGCCGCCCGCGCGGCCGCGACGCGGCCCTCCAGCTGGCGCACCTCGAGGTCGATGAACGGCACCCGCAAAAGCAGCGCCGTCCGCAGGCCGGGCAGGCGCTGGTAAAACTGCTCGGCGGCACCCGGGCCGTCGCCGCGATACAGCGCAATCTCGCACTCGGCGTGAACCGCGAAGAAGTGCTGAGCGCGGTAGCCCTCGTCCCACGGCGACCAGCTCGCGATCGCCCCCTCCACGTCGGCGAGGGCCTCCTCGGGCATGTCGCGCACCAGCCAGTGAATGTAGAGCCGCGTGCGCAGACTCACCGCCCAGTACAGCGCGCCGCGCCTTTCGGCCTCGCGCACGTACGTGGGTATGAGCTCGCCGAGCAGCCGCAGGTCGCCGCAGTGCAGCCGCGAAAAGCACGCGTACAGCCGCACCGTATCGATCTCCCAGCCGCCGTCGGCAATGCCGGTGCGAAACATGCGCTCGCTTTCCTCGAAGTGCTTAACGGCCGCGCGCCAGGCGTTGTCGATGTAGAACGCGTACCAGGCGTCCACGCCCCACTCGACCTGCGCGTAGGCGATCTTGCTGCCGACCTCGCGAGCCAGTCGCCGGGCCCGCTCGCCAACCAACCGGGAGCGCCGCGCGCTGCCCAGCGCGGACAGATAGGCGGACTCCACCGCCAGCGCGCGGGCCAGGCGGTCGGCGTCGCCGCTGCGCAGGGAAGCCAGCAAGGCCTGACACTGAAAGTCGGCGCCGCGAATCGTGTCGATCATGGCAAACGCCATGCCGATGGTATTGAACACGTCGATGCGGGTGAGCGCGTCCGGCGAATCGGCTCCCGGCCGCGGTCCGCGCCAGCCCAGGCCGCGCAGCCGCAGCCATCCGCGACGCATAACCAGCGCCATCAGCGCCCGGCGCGGCGACTTCGGCAACCGTTCGCCGGTGGCTGCGAGCACGTGCTTGATCGCCTCGAGTCCGTCGTCGAGGTAGCCGCCGCGGAGCAGCTCCTCGGCCGCGCGCCGCCGAAGGTCGAGAGCCTCGAGTCCCGTATCGAGCTCGGCCGCCTCGGAAAACGCCGCCGATGCCTGTTTGGACAGGCCCGCCCGCGACTGCACTTCTCCGAGCTCGCGCAAAAGGGCCCGGCGCTGCTCCGGCAACCAGTCGCCGTGCTCGACCGCCAGGGCCAAAAGCTCGGACGCGGTCGCAAAGTCGAGCCGGTCGCGAGCTTGTTCGGCGCCCAGGCGGGCCTGTTCGGCCGCCCTGCCCGGGTCTCCGGCGCCCAGCCAGTGGCGCGCGAGTTCCGCCGGACCGTCTTCCCCGGCTTCGACCAGCGCCACCGCGAGAGTGCGATGGAGCGAGCGACGATGGTCGGGCTCGAGCATCTCGAGGACGAGATCGCGAACTCGCTCGTGAAACAGCTCGGCGGCGTCGGTCCCTCGGCGCCCGGCCGCGCGAATCAAACGGTCGGCGGCCAGGCTCGACAGGTCGCGGTGCAGCTGCTGCTGCGGGGCGCCCGCGGCCAACAGCACCGCTCGCGAGGTCGGCTCGCCGGCCACGGCGAGCACGTCGAGAACCTGGCGCGCGGTCGGTGACAGGTCCGCGATGCGCGCTCGCAGCATCTCGTCGAGAGACACCGCGCCGATCGACGGCCCCGCGGCAGTCGCCGCGTGCTGCACCAGCTCCTGGAGAAACAGCGGCACGCCCCCGGATTCCCGGGCAGCCTCCGCAGCGAGGTCCCCCGGACCGAGGTGCTCGGCGGCGAAGGCCTCGCAGACGTCCTCGTCCAGCGGGCCTAGATCGACCGCGCTGGTATAGACATCCGAGTCGCTCAGCCAGCCCGCGATGGCGTACCGCGCCTCGGGACGGCTGCCCAAAAGCAGCATCGCCACGGGTGCCTCCGGCGGCCGAAGCACGTCGGCGAGCACCTCCATGGTCGTCGCGTCGGCCCACTGCATGTCGTCGAGCACGATGACCAGCGGATGGCGGTCGGCGATGCGCTGCAGCACGCCGCGCAAGGCGGCAAAGCCCCGACTGCGCAGGTCCGCGGGATCGGCGACGGTGCGAGTGGGCTGGCTCGCCGCGATCGCGCGCACGCGACCGAGCACCGGAAACAGGCGCGCCAAAAGCGTCGCTTCCCGCGGCAGCAGCGCAGCAGCTTCGACGTCGGGGAGCGAACGCCAGTACGAGCTCAGGTCGTCGATGATTCCGTCGAGTGCCTGGTAGGAAACCGTCTCGCGCTCGAAACAGCGCCCCTGCAGAACCACGACGTCTTCGTGCAGGGTCCGGGCACGGCGCAAAAACTCGCGCACGACCGACCGTTTGCCCATGCCGGACTCGCCGACCACCGCCGCGGCCGCCCGCTCACCGTCGACGACCCGCGCCAGGCACTCGACCAGCGTGCCGAGCTCGGTCTCCCGGCCGACCACGGCTGTCGCCGCCGACGGGCGCGAACTCGACTCGAGCTGGGGGACGGCGGGCCGACGCGCCACGCCGAGAAGGCCCCGCAACTCGGCGGCTCCCGGCCGGGCTTCTGGGTCGCGCGAAAGCAGGCGCACGGCCAGTTCGCTCAGGCCCGGATCGGCCGCCGGCACGAGCGATTGCGGCGGCGGTGGGTCGACCTTGAGTTTGTCGATGAGTACCTGGGTATAGCGCCCGGTGAAGGGCAGCCGGCCGGTCAGAGCCTGGTAGAGAATGCAGCCGACCGAATACCAGTCCGCGGACGCATCGATTTGCCCCTCCCGGCACTGCTCCGGCGCCATGTAGCCGGCGGTGCCGACGATGCCTTCGATGCTCGACTCGAGCATGCGCCCGGTTTCTTTAACGAGGCCAAAGTCGAGCACGGTGAGTTCTCCGTTGGGAGCGACCAGGATGTTCGACGGCTTGAGATCGCGATGAACGTGACCGGTACCGTGCAGGTAGTCGAGAGCGTCGACCAGCTGGCCGAGCAACTGGCGCAACAGCGCCGGGTCGGCGACCGGCGTGCCGAACTCCCCCGTCCCGACGAGGTCGCGAGCGGCATCGACGCCCTCGACGGTGTCTTCGTGGCACAGCGGAGTGCGGCTGCGGGCCGCGTAGCTGAGCATGTCGATGCCCGACACGAGGTCCATGGTGAAAAAGCAACTCGCCTCTTCGACGAACAGCTCGTGCAGCCGCAGCAGGCCCGGATGCCGCAGGTCCGCGAGGGCGCGAAACTCCCTCTTGAGGCGAAACACCGACTCGGGCGACGGCTCTCGCAGGGTCTTGAGCGCCACGTGATCGCCTCGGCGCAAATCGCGCACCTCGTACACGACGCCCATTCCGCCGCGCCCTAGCTCGCGCACCACCTCGAAGCGCTCGGGCAACGAGGGCGACGTGCCGATCACAACCATCCCCACTCGAGGATCCCACCCGGAGGCGCCCTTGTACAAAGGGAATTCGCACCGCCCATGGGCGAACCGCCCGCTTCTCGCGGTCGAAACCGGCGAATCCGTCGCGAAGGTGAGGCATCGCCCCACCTGTGACCACCGACGATCGGCTGACCCGCGCCGATCCGTACCTGGATGCGAATCGCAACGCGCAACGCGTTGTCCCCGGCAACGTTGAGCGCCGCGCAACGAAGTCAGAACGTGCTTCTTACATTTTTTCGGAGCGGCCAACGATGGCGCGGGGTTTCGGCGAGCCAAGCGCGCTCCCGAACCGCGTCCGCGCCCGGTGAACGCCAAGCCCACGGCAGGCGCGCAGTGCGGCTTACGCGTTTGCGGTGGAGCACCGCCGCGTTCGGTGGCATGTGCTTTGCGATACGGCCCGGCATGAAGAACCGGGGTCTATGGGTTGGGGTGTGCCTGGCGGCACTCACAGGATGCGAGCCGGGCGGCGAAGCGAGCGACGCCGTGACCGACGAAGCGTTCGCCGTCGAGCGCTCGACCGGCGGTGGGGTGCACGCCGCCCCGGCGCGCGACGAGATCATCTACTTCGTGATGCCCGATCGCTTCGAAAACGGCGAACCGGACAACGACCACGGAGACTACGAGGCCCCGCCGGACGCGCCGGTCGAACAGCAGCGACTCATCGATGGCTTCGACCCCACCGACGAAGGCTTCTATCACGGCGGCGACCTCGTTGGTCTGACCGACCGCCTCGGCTACATCAAAGGGCTCGGCGCCACGGCGATCTGGACCACGCCGATCATGCGCAACAAGCCCGTCGACTACGTGACCGAAGACCTGCCCCTGGCCGCGCACCACGGTTTTTGGGTGACCGACTTTCTCAGCGTGGATCCGCACCTGGGCACCCTCGACGACCTGCGGGCCTACGTGGACTCCGCGCAGGCCTTCGGCTTCAAGGTGATCTTCGACATCCTGCTCAACCACACCGCCAACACCGCCCGCTACGCCGAATGCGACGGGCTTGGCTGCGGCTACGTCGCGCTCGACGCGGCGCCGTTTTCGACGGTCGACCGCGATTCCGGCGAGCGCGTCGAGTTTTCCGTCGACGATTACACCTACGCCTGGCGAGACGGGGCGGCGTTTCCTCCCCTCGACGCCGAGTCGTTTCCGCTCACGCCGGTCGTCGAAGCCGACTACGTCGGCGCCAAGCACCCCGAGTGGCTCAACGACCCGACCCTCTACCACAATCGAGGCGACCTCGACGAAGGCAACGCCGAATCCATGCTGTACGGCGACCTTCACCACCTCGACGATTTGTTTTCCCTTCACCCGACTGTGCTCGGCGGGATGGTCGACATCTATCGCTACTGGGTCGACGAGCTCGGCATCGACGGCTATCGCCTCGACGCAGCCCGCCACGTGCCTTTCGAGTTTCTCGAGCAGTGGTGGCCCGAGGTGGAACACGCGGCCCACGAGCGCGGCCGCAGCGACTTCTTCGCGTTTGGCGAGGTGTTCGACCCGTCGCCGGCGGCCCTGTCCCCCTTCGTCAAGGAAGGCACCTTGCCCGCAGTTCTCGACTTCGGCTTTCAAGCGGCCACCGAGGCGGTCCTCGCCCGCGGCGCTCCCACCGACGTCCTCGCGGCCATGTTCGCCAACGACGACTACTACCTCGACGCCGACAGCAGCGCCTACACGTTGCCGACGTTCCTGGGCAATCACGACATGGGTCGCTTCGGCGCCTTTTTGGTGCGCGACAACCGCGACGCAGACGGCGACGAGCTCCTGGCCCGCGCTCGTCTGGCCCACGCGCTCATGTTGACCAGCCGCGGTATTCCGGTCATCTACTACGGCGACGAGCAGGGGTTCACGGGAATTCGGGGCGCAGCCGAGACCAGCTTCGAGCGCTCGCGCCAGGACATGTTTCCCGGACTCGCGCCCCCGTACGGCGACGCCGAAGAAAACCGCCAGCTCGGCACGGACGCCATGCCGACCGACGACAACTTCGACCGCAGGCACCCGCTGTACCGGGCGATTCGGCGGTTCACCTGGCTGCGCAAGCGAACGCCGGCGCTGCGGCAAGGAGCCCAGCTTGCCCGCTACAGCAGCGACGAGCCCGGCGGCATGTTCGTGTTTTCACGCATCCTTCGCCACCAAAACCGCGAGCACGTCGTGGCGGTCAACACGCATCCAACCGAGGAGCGGGACGTCGTTATCGAAACCCTCCACCCCTGGACTCCGTTCGTTCTGCGGTCGCCCTTTCGCCCGTGGAAGTGGACGTGGTCCGACGGGCGCGGTCGCCTGCGCGTAAGCGCACCGCCGATGGACTTGCGCGTCTACGAGGCCCTCCTACCGATGCCCCCGCGGCGCCGGGCGCCTCGCGTCGAAATCGTGTCGCCTGCCGGCGGCTTCGGTGACGACAACTTCTGGGTCGAGGCGGCGCTGTCGCGCTCCGACTTCGCCGAGGTGAGTTTTTACGCGCACGTCCCCGGCGAGCCGTCGCCGCGCTACCTCGGCACCGACGACAACTCGCCGTATCGCGTCCGTTTCGACGCCGGCGACCTGCCGGTCGGCGCGGCCGTCGAATTCACCGCCGTGGCCGAGGACGCCTCGGGCAACCAGTCCGAGTCCCCACCGTTTCACGTCGTCATCGAGCGGCGGCTGTTGCCGGTGACCGTGCACTACGAAAACGCGAACGGGCGCACGTCCCTGTTCGAGATTCGGGCGAACGGCGCGGTTGGCGTGCCGGTGCCTGTCGATGCCGACGGCTACACGTTCGACTGGCCCGAGGGCGAAGACTCCCTGCTCCTGGTGTTCGAAACGCCGCTTCCCGATGGGCGAGTCGCCTTCGACCTACCGGTGCGCATCGAGCGCGATCGCGACGTGTTCGACAACGGCGTTCTCACCCCCGACGGCGTGCGCGCCGAGGTATTCATCGCCAGCGACGGCTCGATCGCCGCCACCTCGGATGCCTACGGCGGTCCCGCGCGGCCGGAGTTGCCCTTCGACGTGGACGCCGCCAATCCGATCGCATCGCCGATGTTCGTCAAGGGCAGCATGAACGGGTGGGCCGCCGTGGACGAGCTCGAGTACGTCGGCGGCTACGCGTTCGCCGGCGTCACGACGTTCTCGGCGGCTGGCGACTACCAGTTCAAGTTCGCCGACGAGGACTGGTCGGTCTACAACTTCGGCACCCCCTTTGCCGATAGCGGCCTGACGTGGGCCGGCAACAGCGGCAACATCCCGGCGACCATTGCCGAGGCGGGCACCTACGACGTCCGCCTGTTCGAGTTTCCCGCCACCGACAAAACCCCCGCCCTGCGGCTGTATCGCCTGGCGCCGGCGCCGTAGCGCTCCACCGACCGGGCGCGCGGGGCTGGCGCGCGCTTCGCGGACCAACTATGGTCGGAGCCGGGGAGCCAGCCATGACGAAAACAGATCTTCTTACGGGAATCGCCCATCTCGGTATTCGTGTGCACGACCTCGACCGGTCTCGCGCGTTCTACGAACGGCTGGGCTTTGAGTTCGTCGTCGGTCCGGTCGGGCCCGAGCCGGTGGCCATCTTGAAGCACCCGGCGGGCATCGAGATCAACCTGATCCTCAACGCCGACGACTCGTCGACCGACAATGTCCTCATGGACGTCGAGGCCAAACACGCGGGCTACACCCACGCGGCATTCGCCGTGCGAGATCTCGACTCGCTCAAGTCGATGGTCGAAGAAGCGGGAATTGCGATTACGGGCGGCCCTGTCGACTACCCCGGTGGAGCGCGCGGCCTGTTCGTTCGCGACCCGGACCGCAACGTTCTCGAGTTCTATCAGCACGCACCCTAGTGACTCGTTCACGCCGGGCCGGGCCGCGTTGCAAAGCACAACACGCGGCGGATGGGGGCCGCCCGCCCGGCAGCAAGTGCGGTGAGTTGCGGGTGGCACGAGGTTTGCGCCGCGTGACTCCCATGCTCGTGTCTCCGTACCTACGCCCGATGCGCCGCGGCGAAAGTCTCGTGTTCGACGACGGCATTCGCGGCGCGCCGTGCGAGGTGGGACCGCTCGAGGTCGAGGTGCTGCGCGCGCTCTGGGACGACCGCACCGCCGGCGCCGCGATGACCGACCTGGTGGCGCACCGGGGCCGCGACGCCGTGGTCGACGCCATCGGAGCGCTGGTCGACCAACAGCTGGTGTTCGAAACCCACGATCAGGCTCGCGCGGCGTTTCGCGCGGCCCTCGAGCACCGACTGGTCGAGGTTCCCTTTGTCGATCAGGTCGAGCTGACCAACATCTGCCCGATGCGCTGCCGCTTCTGCCCCCGCGGGGTGCCCGGCGCCATGACGCGCCCCACGGGCCGCATGGACCTGGGCCTGTTCATCGGGCTGCTCGACCAGCTCCCCGACGGCCAGGCGGGCTACCGCCCTTTCGAGCTGCACCACCTGGGCGAGTCGCTGGTTCACCCCGAGCTGCCGGCGTTCGTCCGGGCCGCCGCCGATCGCGGCCTGCCGACCGAGCTGTCGGTCAACCCATCGCTGCTGGCGCCCGACACCGCGCGCGCCCTGCTCGACGCGGGACTGCGGCGCCTGGTCGTGTCGCTCGACGGCATGGATGACGAGACGCTCGTGGCCATTCGCGGCCCGGCTGCCCGGTACAGCAAAGCCGAACCCAATCTCGACGCGCTGCTCGCCATGGTCGCGGCCATGGACGCCCCGCCCCACGTGGTGATCCAGATGATCGACCTGGTGCGCAACCGCCATCAGCGCGACGCGTTCGTGGGCCGCTGGGGCGATCTGGGGCTACCCACCGTCACCGCGTTCGTCAAAGACCTCGACGGCGACGACCCGGACACGGGGATGCCGTCGGCGCGCCCGCTGTCGTTTCTGTGCAGCTACCCGTGGCGCTCCGTCGTCGTGCTATGGGACGGGCGCGTGGTGCCCTGCTGCCGCGACGACGACGCGCGCCTGGTCCTGGGCGACCTGCGCGAGCAGTCTCTCGCCGACATCTGGCACGGCGACGAAGCCCGGCGGCTGCGCGAGCGACTGGCCAACGACGACACGCCGGCCGGCCACCTGTGCCACGGCTGCGCCTGGAACCCAAACGAGTTCGCGAGCACCGCGCGAGCGCGCCACCCGGACACCGCCGGGCCCATGCCGCTGCACTGGTAGTCCGATTCGCTAGTGACCTGGAACAGGTATTGTTGGGAACTGTCCGCGGCACATCTGCGTGATGGCGAGGCGCGAGGAGGGAGTTTGGTGGGCCCAAGTGACCGACGAGCCACGACGCTAGCGCGTAGAGGAGCCCGGAGAGTTATCCGACGAATGCCTGTTCCAGGTCGCTAGCCGAGCGGCGCGGCGTCGATGAACGACGCAATACCGGCGCGCAGCATGGCCACGGCAATGGCCGCCAAAAACAGCGACATGACCTTGCCAAAGGCCCGCGTGACCGCCGGGCGCAGCACGCGCTTGATGCGGTGGGCGTGGTGCAGCATGAGCGCGGTCGCGAGCAGAATCGCCGTGAGAGACGCGGCGACGTAGAGCTTGCCGTAGACGTCGGCCAACACCACGCACGTGGTCATGGTGGCGGGCCCAACGATGAGCGGCGTACCGAGCGGGACGACTCCGGCGTCGGAACCGAGGTCGACCTTTCGGCGCTTCTCCTGACTAAAGACGAGGTCGTAGACCGAGATGAGCAGCAGGATCAGGCCGCCGGCGACCCGCAGGTCATCCACGGTGATGCCGAGAAAGGAAAACAGCACGTCGCCCAACACCACGATCGTCATCGCGATCACGAAGCCGGTGAGCACCGCCCCGCGCGCGAGATGTCGAGAGTCGTCGACGGCCATGTCCTCGGTCATGCCCAAAAAGATCGGCAGGACCGCTAGCGGACTCGTCGCGACGAGCAGGGGAACGAAGACCCCTGCCAGGTTCGACAACCAGGAGACATCGACAACTTCCAACGGCATGGCGGCGGATCGGTAGCACGGGCGCCACCGGGGCGCTGGATTATTTGTCGCCTGTTTTCAGGTCTGGGCGGGGCGCCCTTGAGCGACCGCCGCAGGGTCGGGCAAGGTCCCGGCATGAAACCGATTGCCTGGACGCTCGCCGCGACGTTGGTTGTGGCCGCGTGCTCCTCGCCCGCGTCGAAAACCGGCAACCCGACCACGCCCTCGGCCGACGACGGGCCGCCCTCGGGCGCCGCCGACACCCTGGTCGTCGGCGAAATCTGGACCGGCAACCCGAACCAGCCGCGCGCCACCGCCATGCTCGTGCGCGATGGCGAGATTGCCGCCGTTGGCGACGCCGACGCCTTGACCGCGGCGCACCCCCAGGCGAGCCGCATCGATACCGGGGACGGCCTGGTCATCCCGGGCGTCATCGACTCCCATACGCACGTCGCCGAGATGGGTGCCAAGAGCCTGGTCGCCGACCTGACGGGTGCCGAGAGCGTCGAGGAAATCGTCGCTCGCCTGCGGCGCCGCTTTCCCAACCCCGCCCCGGGACAGTGGGTGCGAGGCGCCGGTTGGGACGAAGGCGTGTGGGCGTCGCTGGGCTACCCGGATCGCCGCGCCCTGGACGAGGCCTTTCCGCAAAACCCGGTTGCCCTCGCGTCGCTGCACGGGTTCGCCGGCTTCTACAACGGCGTGGCTCTGACGGCTGCCGGCATCGACGACAGCACCCCCGACCCGGACGGCGGGACGATTTTGCGCCGCGCCGACGGCAGCGCAACGGGCGTGCTGCTGACCCTCGCCCAGCAGCTGGTGCGCCGCAAGATTCCGGCCGCCACCGTGGCCGACCACAAGCGCGCGATCCTGATCGGCTTGCAAACGGTCGCGGCGGCCGGGGTTACCTCGGTGCACGAGGCCGGCATGTCGCCGGCCCGGCTCCAGGCGTTCTCCGAACTCGCCGAGGCCGGCCAGCTGCCCGTGCGGGTCTACGGCATGCTCGACGGCAACGACACCGAGCTCATGGCGCACTGGTTCGAGCGCGGTCCCCGAACCAACGACCCGTGGTTTTCGGTCCGGTCGATCAAGGTGTTTTACGACGGCAGCCTCGGCTCGCGCACGGCGCTGCTGGCGGCGCCCTACAGCGACAAGCCCGACGCCGCCCGACCAACCGAGCGCCTGTCGCCGGCCGCCGTTGCGTCCCTGGCCGAGCGGGCCGCCGCCCGCGGCTTTCAGATGGCGGTGCACGCCATCGGCGACGAGGCCAACGATCGGGTACTCGATCTCTACGAGCGCGCCCTCGCCGGGCGCAACCTCGACCACCGCTGGCGCGTCGAGCACGCCCAGGTCGTGCTGTCCGACTACTTCGAGCGGGCAGCGGCGCTGGGCGTGGTGTCGAGCATGCAGCCGAGCCACGCCGTGGGCGACAGCAAGTGGGCCGAGGACCGCCTTGGCCCGGAGCGCATCCGGCTCGCTTACGCCTGGCAGCGCGTTCTGCGCGCCGACGGCGCACTCATCTTCAACAGCGACCTGCCCGGCGAACCGTGGAAACCGGTCGAGACCCTGTGGTTCGCCGTCACCCGAGCGCCCCTTGACGCGCCCGCGTCCGCCGGTTGGTACGCCGACCAGGCCGTCGGCGTCGACCGCGCCTTGCGGGCCATGACGGTCGACAGCGCGCGGGCGGGCTTTCAGGAGTCCACGGTGGGTTCGCTGCAGACGGGCCACCGGGCGGACTTCGTCGTGCTCGAGCCCAATCCATTCGACGTGCCGGTCGAAGCGCTGCGCGATACCCGGGTCACCGCTACCTACATTGACGGCCGGCGGTTCGAGCGTTAGCCACCGGGCGCGGCCGCTCGAGCGGAAAACGGCCTTAGGCGGTCGGACAGGGCCGTTCGCGGCACCTAACACCGGATCAAGAACCCGGATTCGACCGGTTGGCGCGCATTTTTAACTTTCGTTGGCGGCCTCGATGAATGACTCTCTGTTCGCAGTGTTCTCGAGAAGATGTCGAATGCGCCTGGGGTCTTTCCTTCTAACTGCTGCGCTGGGGGTTACCGCCGCGGCCGTGGCCGCTGGATGCGGGCCCGACGGCGATAGCGACACCCTGCCGGGCGACACGGCGACCGCGGGTGACGGCGACGCGGGCGACGGCGACGGCGACACGACCGCTGGCGATGGAGACGGAGACACGACCGCCGGACCCGACGGTCCGCCGCCACCGCCGCCTCCCCCGGCCGAGGTCTGCGATCAGATCGACATCGTCTTCGTCATCGACGACTCGCCTTCGATGGACGAAGAGCAGGGCAACCTGTCGACCAACTTTCCTCAGTTCATCAACGTCCTCGACGGCTTTACCACCGAGAACGGCGGCCCGGTCGACTACCGCGTCGCCGTGACGTCCACCGGTCGCAGCAAACGCTGGAGCGAGTGGTTCGACGGCGAGCCGTTTCCCCGCTTTCAGACCGGCCTCGACGGCGAGTTCGTGCAGGACTGCGGCATGACTCGCCCCTGGGTAGAAAAGTCGGACCCGAATCGAGCCAGCGAGTTTTCGTGCGCCGCCCGGCTGGGCACGGGCGGGCCTCTCGAGGAGATGCCGCTGTCGGCCTTGCGGGCCGCTCTCACGGACCGCGTCGACGACACCTCGAACGCGGGTTTCCGTCGAGAGGAGGCGCTGCTTGCGGTCGTGATTCTGACCGACGAGGACGACTGTTCGCGCGAAGCCAACAACTTCGCTTTGGGGCCAGGCGAATTCATGTGCACCAACGCGGACCCGATCGCCGAGTACAAGGCGTTCCTCGACGACTACGCTGGCGGCGAAGGCCGCTGGGCGGTCGCCGCGATCGCCGGGCCCCGGCAGTGCAGCTCGGTCTTCGGCGACGCCGACGAAGCGTTCCGACTCAAAGAGCTCGTCAACCAGGCCGGCGACACCGGGCGCTTCGGCTCGATCTGCGACGGCGACCTGAGCCTGGCTCTGGGCCAGGCCCTCGAGACGTTCGACACGGCCTGCCAAAACCTGCCGCGTCCCGAGTAGGGCCGCGAGCGCGCGGCGCCGGGGCCGGGCCAACCGGGACCGGTCGCTTCCCTCGTCCAAAACGGCTGCGCGACTGTGGGCAGCGGGCCCCGTCTGCGCACACACGCGCGCGCTTGCGGGTTTCGAGTCTCCGGGCAAATTCCTGAAATCTCGCAGGTCTGCCCGGGGAGCGCTCCGCGGGCCCGGGGCCTCGGGACGGATGTGTCAAATCGGACAGTTGCGCTCCGATGCGGGTGTCTGTGGCCACCCGTAGCCAAACACTCACAGCGACAAGATTCCGATGACTTCGTATTCTGTCCTACGTGAAAAACTTTAGCAGCAGTGTCGAGGCTGCGGACCGCGAGTCGATTAGAACGGCTGTGAGATCAAAATCGACTGGCCTGGTTTGCGCGTTTCTCCTGTTTGGCCCGGTCGCCTGCGGCGGCGGCGGCGATGAGCCCGACCCCGGTCCCCCCCCGCCGGCGGATTGCGACGCGGGCAAGGCGGCCCTCGAAGAGTGGCCCGAGGACGGCGAGCCTCTGTGGCAGAACGTCCCCATCTTCGAAGTCAACCGCGAGGCCCCGAGGGCGTCGTTCACCACCTATCCCGACGTCGCGGCCGCCCGCGCTGAAGGCGAGTCGCCGTACACTATCAGCCTCGACGGCGACTGGAAGTTCTTTCACGCTCCCAACCCCGAGCCGGCGCCGACGGATTTCTTCGCGTCCAGCTTCGACGACAGCGCGTGGGACACGATCTCCGTCCCCTCCAACGTCGAGATGCTCGGCTACGGCGAGCCCATCTACTTCAACATCTTGTACCCGTGGGAGACCAGCCTGACGCTGGAGAGCTTCCCGGAGATCAACCAGCACCGGAACGCGCTCAGCCACTACCGGCGCGCCTTCACTGTGCCGTCCGAGTGGGACGGCCGCCACGTCTACATCCGCTTCGGCGGCGTGGACTCGGCCTTCTACCTGTACGTCAACGGCCAAAAAGCCGGCTACGCCGAGGGCAGCCGCACTCCCTCCGAGTTCAATCTCACGCCCTTCCTCGTCGAGGGCGAAAACACCCTGGCGGTCCAGGTCATTCGCCATTCGGACGGCTCCTGGCTCGAGGATCAGGACATGTGGAACCTGAGCGGCATCTTCCGCTCGGTCGAGCTCTGGTCGGCCGCCGATACACACCTGCGCGACTTCACCGTCCGCGCCGAGCTCAACGATGACTTCTCGACCGGCACCCTGTCGGTGGCCCTGGACGTGGCCCGCCTCGAGGGCACCAACCTCGCGGCCACCGCGAGCGTGTCCGCCACCCTGTACGACGCCGACGGCGCCGAGGTGCTGGCACTTTCGGAAGACAACGCGGCCCTCACCGCCTGCGCCGACACCGAGATCGCTCTGCAGGGCACCGTCGATTCCCCGGCCCTTTGGTCCGCCGAGACGCCCAACCTCTACCAGCTGGTCGTCGAGGTGCGCGATGCCGACGGCAACCCGCTCGAAGCCATCACGCAAGACGTTGGCTTTCGCCGCGTCGAAATCGTCAACGGCATCGTTCAGGTCAACGGCCGGCGGCACATCGCCCGCGGCGTGAACCGGCACGAGACCAACCCGGACACCGGTCACGCCCAGACCATGGACATGGTTCTCGACGACCTGTACTTGATGAAGCGCGAGAACTTCAACGCCGTGCGAACGGCCCACTATCCGCACACGGAAGACCTCTACCAGGCGACCAACGAGCTCGGCTTCTACGTCATCGACGAAGCCAACCTCGAGACCCACGGCCTGTGGATTCGCACGGCCGACATTTCCGACAACGAAGAGTGGTGGCCGCTCATCGAGGCGCGCTTTCAGCGCATGATTGAGCGCGACAAAAACCAGCCTTCGATTCTCTTTTGGTCCATGGGCAACGAGGCCGGCGGCGGCGCCGTCTTTGACCGCATGCAGCAGTGGGCGCTCGAAAACGACCCGGGCCGCCTCGTGATGTACGAGGGCGGTGCCTTCGGTTCGGACATCGAGGTCGGGGCCCACAGCGACGTCAACGTACCGATGTACCCCGAGCCGGCCGACATCGCCGAGTTCGCGCCCACCTCGGCGCGACCGACGATTCTCAGCGAGTACACCCACGCCATGGGCAACAGCAACGGCAACCTCCAGGAGTACTGGGACCTGTTTTACAACATCCCCAATGTCCAGGGCGGCTACGTGTGGGACTGGAAAGACCAGGGCCTTCGCAAGGGCATTCCGGGCGCGGTCAACGGCGAGACCTTCTTCGGGTTCGGCGGCGACTTCGGCCCCACGGTCGATCTGCCCGTCGGCCTCGAGGCCGTCGGCGGCGGCAACTTCTGCATGAACGGCCTGCACAACGCCGACCTGGAGCAGCGCCCCGGTGTCATCGTGCTCAAGCACATGATGCAGCCGGCTGCGGCCGAGGCCGTCGACCTGGCTGCCGGCCGGGTCCGACTGACCAACCGCTACGACCTCATCGACTGGTCTGATGTACTGGACGGACACTACGAAGTCCGCGTGGACGGCGAGGTCGTCGAGCAAGGCACCTTTGCTCTGCCGAGCCTGCAGCCCTTCGAGAGCGCCGAGGTCACGATTCCCTTTGCCGACCCGCAGCAGGCGGCCGGTGCCGATGCGCGCCTGTACCTGAGCTTCCGCCAGGCCGACGACAAGCCGTGGGCCGACGCGGGCTTCGAGGTCGCGTGGGAGGACTTTCAGCTGCCCAGCACCGGCAATGCGCCGGTGCTCGACCCGTCGCCGGGCGCCGACCTGGTGGTCGACGAAAATGGCGACGTGACGGTCACCGGCACCGGCTTTTCGATCACCATCGACTCGGGCGACGGCACCATCTCGTCGTGGGTTGCCGACGGAGTGGAAATCATCGACGCTCCGCTGCGCCCCCACTTCTGGCGAGCGACCACCGACAACGACTGGGGTTTCGACTACGACTCGATCAGCCAGAAGTGGACCGACTTCGACGGCGAGCTCGGCGCTCGCGGTGGTCTGACCGTCGACGATGGCGACGCCAAAGCCGTGCGCGTCAGCGCCAGCCTCGCGTCGTTCTTCAACGCGGAAGCCACCGTCGGCCTCGAGTACACCATCTTCGCCACGGGCGAAGTCGCGGTGGAGATGTCCTTTTTGGTGGACGGCCAGCCGCGCGGAGAGATTCCCCGCATCGGTTTGCGCGCCGCCATCAACGGCGACTTCGACAACATGTCCTGGTACGGGCCGGGTCCCTACCCGACCTACAGCGACCGCCGCGACCTGCCGGTCGGGCTCTACTCGGGAACCGTGGCCGACCAGGTCGTGGGCTATTCGGTGAGCCAGGAAACCGGCAACAAGGTCGAGACGCGCTACGCGGCGGTGGCCGACTCGACGGGCCGCGGCCTGCTGGTCGTCGGCGACTCGAACGTGTCGGTCAACGCCCTGCCGTTTACGACCGAGCAGCTCGACCAGCGCGTGCACTGGCACGAGTTGACGGCGGACGGTTCGACCCACCTGCACATCGACCTCGCCCAGCGCGGTGTCGGCGGCAACAACTCGTGGGGTCTCGACCCGCTGGACGACTACCTGCTCGACCTGGTGGACTACAGCTACCGCTTCACCCTCAAGCCCCTCGCGCCCGGGGATGACCCGGTGGCCGAGAGCCGGTTCCGACTGGCTCCGTAGGGCAACGGGCCCCGAACCCAACGCGGCCGCGCCTGCTCTCTGCAGGCGCGGCCTTTTTTTCTGCTAAAGCCAGCGGGGATCGCAGGACAGCGCCGTGTCGTCGAGACGCTCGAGCAGGGCCGCCTGACGTTCGGTACGCGGAAGCTCGTAGCGAAAGAAGAACCGCGCCGCCGCCAGTTTTCCGCGCAGAAATTCCGCGCGCTCGCCGGCGGCGCCGGCATCGAGCTGTCGCTGAGCGACCGCCGCCTGCTCGAGCCACATCCAGGCGATGACCGTGTGGCCCAACATCAGCAGGTACTCGTAGGAGTTGGCGAGGAACAAGCGGATTTCGCCACGCATCGCGACGCCGCCCAGCACTCTGGTCGTCGCCTCCACCCGCGCGATGGCCGCTTCGAGCTCACCGCAGAGCTCGCGGACATCGCCGTTGTCGGTTGCCTGTTCGCCCCGACACCGCGCCGCCGTTTCGCGCATGGCGCCAACGAGCGCGCCGAATGCCCGCCCGCCGTGCATCGTGACCTTGCGGCCGAGCAAGTCGAGACTCTGTACGCCGTTGGTGCCCTCGTGAATCGGGTTGAGCCGGTTGTCGCGGTACAGGCGCTCGACGGGAAAGTCGCGGGTATACCCGTAGCCGCCCAGCACCTGAATCGCCAGGTCGTTGGCGCGCGGCCCGTACTCGGACGGCCACGCCTTGGCGATGGGCGTGAGAATTTGCAGCAGGTCGTCGGCGCGCTGCCGCTGGGCGTCGTCGGTGGCCGTCGCGCACTCGTCGATGAGACGGGCGCAATAGAGCGCCAGGGCCAGCCCTCCCTCGCACAGGGCCTTTTGCGTGAGCAGCATCCGGCGCACGTCCGCGTGATCGACGATCGCCACCGGCGGAGAAGCGGGGTCGCGCATGTCCGGCGCCCGGCCCTGAGTACGCTCCTTTGCGTATTCGAGCGAATGCCGGTACCCGGCGTAGCCGAGCATGGTCGCGCCCAGGCCCACCCCAACCCGGGCCTCGTTCATCATGTGAAACATGTAGCGCAAGCCCTGGTGCGCCTCGCCGACCAGGTAGCCGACCGCGGGCTCCTCGGCTCCAAAGGCAAGGGCCGTGTTCACCGTGCCGCGGTAGCCCATCTTGTGGTTGAGCCCGATGAGCCGCACGCCGTTCTTCTCGCCCACCCGGCCGTCGGCGTCCACGTGATCTCGCGGCACGATGAAGAGTGAGATCCCTTTGGTCCCCGCCGGGGCGTCGGGCAGCCGGGCCAACACCAGGTGCACGATGGTCTCGGACAGCTCGTGCTCGCCGCCCGAGATCCACATCTTGTCTCCGACGACGTGGAACGTCCCGTCGTCCTGGGGCAGCGCCGCGCACCGCAGATCCGCCAGCGACGAACCCGCCTGCGGCTCGGACAGGCACATCGTGCCGAAGAATCGCCCTTCGAGCATCGGGCCCATGAATCGCTGCTTCTGCTCGTCGCTGCCGAACGCGCGCAGCAGATTGGCGGCCGCCGCGGTAAGCAGGGGGTAGGCGGCCGTCGCCGGGTTGGCCGCGTAGAACACGGACATAAAGGCCTGCGAGACCGCGTAGGGAAGCCCGAGCCCGCCGTGCTCTTCGGCGAACGAGGCGCCGATGAATCCGCCGGCGACGAACTCGTCGAGAGCGACCTTGATTTCATCCGGCAAAAACACCCGTTCGCCGTCCCAGGTCGGCTCGCGTTCGTCGGCGATCGCGGCGTGGGGCTCGAAGTGCTCGGCCGCCAGGCGGATGGCCGCTTCCAGCATCGCGTCGAACGACTCGCGCGAATGCTGGGAAAACGCCGGCCGTTCACACAGCTCATCGACCCGAACCAGGTCGTACAGAGCGAAAGTGAGGTCCCGTCGGATGGTGGCAAAGGTCGGCGAAGCCATGGCGGGACAATACCTACCCCGCCGGGCCGGCCGAGCCGGGATTCGCCGGCTTTGTGTATTCCGTCTGGTCCGGAATAGTAGTGAGGTCAGGGGTAGTTGGGTTGGAGAGTCACAGTTCGACCGGTCAAGTCCGCCCAAATGCACTACCTTCGCCACCAGCCAATGCGTTCCAACCGCCGTATATCACTTCGCGGGGCGCCGCTCGTGGCCGCCCTTCTCGCCGCGGGGGCCGTCGCCGCCGGCGGCTGTTCGCGCCCCGGTGGTCCACCATCGGCCGAGGACGGTGGCGACAAAGACGCCGGCGCCCCGGTGCCCGTGGAGGTCGTGACGCTCGAGCGGGGTCGCATCGAGGAAACCCTGCGCTTCTCCGCGACTCTGGAGGCAGAGACCGCGGTCCAGGTCCTGGCTCGCACCACCGGCCAGGTCCGGTCCCGGGCCGTCGAGGAAGGCGACAAGGTCAAGCAGGGCGCCGTGATGCTGCGCCTCGAGCGGGAAGACCAGGCCAGCTCACTGCGCCGGGCTCAGACCGAGCTCGAGCAAGCGCAGCGCAACTACAAGGCCCAACAAGACCTGCACAAAAAGGGCGTGGTCAGCGACCAGACCTACGAAAACGCCGAGTTCGACGTCAAGCGCCTCAAGATTGCCCGCGACGACGCCGCGCGGGCGCTGCGCTACACGACCGTGTCGGCACCGATCAGCGGCACGGTCACCCAGCGCATGGTCAAGCGCGGCGACCTGGTTGCGCCAAACCAGCCCCTGTTCGAGGTCGTGGACTTCGAGTCCCTGGTCGCCAACGTATACGTGCCTGAGAAGGACATCGGACGCGTCGCGGTCGGCGGCATCGCGCGGCTGTCGGCGCCGACCACGGGCGAAGCGATCGAGGACGGCGAGGTAAAGCGGGTCGCCCCGGTCGTCGACCCGCGCACCGGCACGGTCAAAGTCACCATCGCCCTGGACGACACCCAGAAGCTGCGGCCGGGCATGTTCGTCGACGTCCAGCTGGTCGTCGCCGACCGCAGCGACGCAATTCTGTTGCCGCGTCGCGCGCTGGTCTACGACAACGACGAACCCTATGCGTTCAAAGTCGAAGGCGGCGACACCGCCAAGCGCGTCCTGATCGAGCCCATTGCCGAGGACCAGGACTTCGTCACGCCGGCGACCGGCTTCGACGAGGGCGACAGCGTCGTCGTCGCGGGCCAGGTTGGCCTCAAAAACGGCGCCAAGGTTGCCCCCCAGGGGCCCCCGGCGGCGGGCGACGCCAAGCCGTCGTCGGCTCCGCTCGGCGCCGATGCCACGCCCCCCGGCAAAGCGGGCGCCTCGAATGAAGAAAAGGCCGGGCCCAGCGCGAAAACCGCGAAGAAGGCCAACACCGCCAAGAAAGCCGTCGAGTAACGCCGGTGAGCGATACCTCTCCGAAAGCCACAAGCTTCGCGACGGCGCGCCCCGTGGCGGTGCTGATGGTGTTTTTGGCTGCCGTCGTGTTCGGTTACTTCTCGTACGGGCGGCTGCCCGTGCGACTCATGCCGGAGCTTTCGTATCCGACCATCACGGTGCGCACCGAGTATCCGGGAGCCGCGCCCGAAGAAGTCGAAAAGGACATTAGCCGGCCCATCGAGGAATCGCTGGGCGTCATCAGCGGGCTGCGGCGCATCAGCAGCGTGAGCCGAGCCGACGTCAGCGACGTCATTCTCGAGTTTTCGTGGGACACGCCGCTGTCCGACGCGGTGCAAGACACCCTCGAAAAGCTCGATCTGGTCATCCTTCCCGACGACGCGGGCTCGTCGCTGATCCTGCGATTCGACCCGACTCTCGATCCGGTCATGGAGCTGAGCCTGTCGAGCGAGCGCGAAGGCACCGTCGATGAAGCCGAGCTCCGACGGTTGCGCCGGCTTGGCGAGCAGCAGATCAAGCGCGAACTGGAGCCCATCAAGGGCGTTGCCGCGGTGCGCATTCGCGGCGGGCTCGAAGAGGAAATTCACGTCTCGCTCGACGCCGACCGGACCAACCGTGCCGGCCTCAGTATCGGCGACGTCATTCGCCGCCTCGAAGAAGAGAACATCAACGTAGCCGGCGGCACCATCAAGGAGGGTCGCGCCGACTACATGGTGCGCACCGTCAACGAGTTCGAAGACCTCGAGCAGATTCGGAACACCGTGCTGACGGTGATCGAGGGCCGCGAGCTTCGCGTGCGTGACCTCGCGACTGTCGAGCTTTCGCACCGCGAGCGCGAGATGGTCACCCGCTCCGACGGCAAAGCGAGCGTACAGATCGACGTTTTTAAGGAGGCCGACGCCAACATCGTCGCCCTGGCCGGACGCGTGAAGACGGCTCTAGAACCACCGAGCGGGCCGAGTTTCGGCCCACCGGGCGGGCCGGGCGGCCCCGCCGCCAACCGCGGCCTGGCCGCCGAGCTCGCCGCCAGTGAAGATGCCCGTCTCGAGGTCGTCGCCGACCGGTCGGTATTCATCGAAAGCAGCATCTCGGAGGTTCGCAACACCGCAGTGGTCGGCGGACTGCTCGCCGTGGTGGTCCTGTTGCTGTTCCTGCGCGACGTCAAGAGCACGTTCATCATCGGCGCCAGCATTCCGATTTCGCTGCTGGTGACGTTCGCTCCGCTGAACCTGCTGGGGGTCAGCCTGAACATCATGTCGCTTGGCGGCCTGGCCCTCGGCGTCGGCATGCTCGTCGACTCGTCGATCGTCGTGCTCGAATCGATCTACCGCAACCGCGAGGAGGGCCACGACGTCATTACGGCCACGGTTCTCGGCACGCGCGACGTGCGCGGCGCCGTGGTCGCCTCGACTCTCACGACCATCGGCGTGTTCCTGCCGATGGTGTTCGTCGAAGGTGTTGCCGGTCAGGCATTCGGCGACCTGGGGCTCGCGGTGGTTCTGTCGCTGAGCGTCTCGCTGATCGTGGCGGTGGTCTTCATCCCCATGCTCGCCAGCCGCGGCGCCGGCGGCAAGACCGACCCAGGCGAAGCTGACCCGGTCGCCGCGGCCAGCAAGTCCCTGCCGCGGTTTCGCTTCAACGCCTGGCGGGCCGTCGCGTCCGACTGGCGCGGCCTCGGCTGGATCGGCAGGGTACTCCTGCTGCCCTACTTTGCGACCCGCCTCGTGCTCGCGACGCTCTTCGAGCTCATCGGCTTCGCCTTTCTGCTGTTCGTCGGCATGACGACGCTGCTCGTCACTCGCGAGCTCGTGCCGCTTTTGCGCAAGGTCTTCGGCGTCGTCCTGTGGGCTCCCATGACGGCGAGCAAATGGCTGCTCGACTCGTCGGCGCGGGTGTACCCGCGCGTCTTGCGCGGCGCGGTGGCCAGCCCGGCCTCGGTAATGGTCGTGGCCGTGGCGAGCCTCGCCGTCCTGTACGTGTCGGCCCGGTCGGTCGACAGCGAGCTTTTGCCCGAGGTGTACCAGGGCGAGTTCACCATCGAGGTAGCGCTTCCGGTCGGCACGCCTCTGGAGGTTACGGAGTCGATCCTCGCCCCGGTGGAGCAGTCGATTCTCGCCGAGGGCGACGCCATCGACAAACTCATCGTTCAGCTCGGCTACGACGCCACCGACTCGCAGCGCTCGGACGAAGGCGAGCACACCGCCCGCTTCAAGGTCCTTTTGGCCGAGGCCCGCGACAACGAAGCCGCCGAGCGCGCCGTGGCGGCGCGCATCCGCGAACGCCTCGCCGAGATTCCCGACCTCGACGCCCGCCTGGTCCGCCCGGTTCTGTTTAGCTTCAAGACCCCGGTCGAGGTCGAAGTCTACGGCGACGACCTCGAGAGCCTGCGAGCGATGGCCAACGCCACCCGCGATTCGATGGCGGCAATGCCCGAGCTCACCGACGTCGAGACCACCTTGCGGCGCGGCGCTCCCGAAGTGCAGATTCTGTACGACCGAGACCGCATGCGGCGCCTCGACCTCAGCGTCGCCGACGTTGCGCGCCAGGTCCGCGACCAGGTCCGCGGCCGATCCACGACGCGGTTCAATCGCGACGACCGCCGCATCCCCATCGTCGTCCGCCTCGGCGAGGCCGACCGCGCCTCGGTGCGCGACGTCAAGCGCCTGCTCGTGGACCCCGCCGGCAGCGGAAACATTCCCCTCGACAGCGTGGCGCAGGTAAGCCTCGGCGAGGGCCCGAGCGAGGTTCGGCGCATCGACGGTCGCCGGGTCGCCGTCGTGCGGGCCAACCTGGCTGGCGGCGCGTCCCTCGGCGCAACCGTCGCCGCGTTGGACCAGCGCCTCGCTAGCAGCCTCGAGTGGACCGACGACATGACCTTTCGCGTGGCCGGGCAAAACGACGAGTGGGACCGCAGCCAGCGCAGCCTGCTGCTGGCCCTGGGCCTGTCGATCTTCCTGGTGTACGTGATCATGGCGGCGCAGTTCGAGTCGCTGCTGTACCCGCTCATCATCATGGCGTCGATTCCCCTGGCGTTCGTCGGCACGTTCGCGACCCTCGCCGGCCTGGGCATCAATCTGTCGGTGGTGGTCTTTCTCGGCATGATCATGCTGGCCGGAATCGTGGTCAACAACGCCATCGTGCTGGTCGACTACATCAACATCCTGAAGCGTCGCGGCATCAGCACCCGCGATGCCGTAATGCAGGCCGGCTCGGTGCGCCTTCGCCCCATCCTGATGACCACGGCAACCACGGCCCTCGGCCTTCTGCCCATGGCGCTCGGCCTCGGCGACGGTGCGGAGATTCGCCGCCCCCTGGCCATCACCGTGATCAGCGGCCTGGTCGCATCGACGGCACTCACCCTGGTCGTCATCCCGAGCCTCTACGTCATCGCGGATAACGCGCGCGACCGAGTGCTGGCCGCCCTGCGACTGGGCGACTATCGCCCCGCCGACGCCGACCACGGCCAGGAGGTCCCGTGAGCAGCGTGCGCAAGCACGAGCGGATGCTGCCCCGCTTCTCGCTCGACCGTCGCGTCACGGTGATGGTCATGATGCTCACGGCACTGGTCGTCGGAGTGGTCGCCGCGGTCGGCATTCCCCTCGAGCTGCTGCCGGCGGGCTTCGACTCGCCGACGTTGACGGTGACCACCAGCTGGCGCGACTCGCCGCCGCGCGAAGTGCTCGACAAGCTGGCCGTGCCCCTCGAGGAAGAGCTTTCCACGGTTCGAGGCCTCGAGTCGGTCAACTCCTACTCCCAGCGGGGCCGCGTCGAGGTCTACCTGACGTTCAAGCAGGGCACCGACATGGACGTGTCTTACCGCGAAGTGCGCGATCGCGTGCTGCGCGCTCAGCCGCGCATGCCCGAAGACATCGAGCCGGTGCAGATCCGCAAACAGGACACCGGCAGCTTTCCAATCATGGTCGTTGGCGTCGCCATCGACGAGGAAGTCACCGACTCCTACAACCTCATTCAGCGGGAGATCATCCGCCCGCTTCAGAGGGTCAACGGGGTCGCCTCGGTGTCGGCCCAGGGCCTGCAGGAAAAAGAGGTGCTCATCGAGCTCGACCGCGAAAAAACGTCGGCCGCCGGGCTCAACATCTACCAGATCTCGCAAACCCTGCAGGACGATAACTTCTCGCTCGCGAGCGGCAACGTCCGCGACGGCTCGCAGAAACTGCTGTTGCGATCGCTGTCGCGCTACGACGACCTAAAGGAAGTTCGCGACCAGTTCATCACGCCGACGGTGCGCATCAGCGACATCGCAACCGTGCGCTACGCCGAGCCGGAGAAATTCTACCGGGTCCGCGTCAACAGCAAGCCCGCCCAGGCCATCCAGGTCTACAAGGAGGGCCAGGCCAACACCATCGAGGTGGGTCGCGCTCTGAACGAGGCCTTCGAGGTCATCGAAAAGAACCCGAAACTCGCGGGTTCGGATGTCGCCGTGCTGTTCGACCAGAGCAAGGTCATCAAACAGTCCATCGACACGCTCATCTCGTCCGGACAAGTCGGCGCCATCCTCGCCGCCGTTGTCCTGCTGTTTTTCTTGCGCCGGTTCCGGCTGACGCTCGTCATCACGCTGTCGATTCCGCTCAGCATGGTCATCGCGCTGACGGCCATGTATTTCGCCGACGAGAGCCTCAACATCCTGTCGCTGCTCGGCCTCATCATCTCCGTCGGCCTGCTGGTCGACAATTCGGTGGTGGTGGCCGAGAACATCGTGCGCCTGTACCGCGACGGCGCCTCGCGGCGCGATGCCTGCATCGAAGGCACTGCCGAAATCGCCCTGGCCGTCATCATGGCGACTCTCACCACCATCGTGGTGTTTCTGCCGGTCGCGCTTGTCGAAGGCCGCGGCCAGTTCTTCCTGCTGCGCCTCGCCCTGCCGCTCACCGTCTCGCTGGCCGCGTCGCTCTTCGTAGCGCTCATCTTCATTCCGCTGTGCGTGTACGTAACGCTTTCTCCGGCGGGCAGAGGCACCAGCCCCACCGTCGAGCGAGTTCACCGCGCCATGGACAGCAGCATCGGCGCGGTCTACCGCGGCACGATCGACCGGCTCAACCGCACCTACAACCGCCTGCTCGCCTTCTTTCTCAACCACCGGTTCGACCTCATTTTCGTCGTCATCGTGGTGTTCGCCGCGACACTGGGCGCCGGATCCGGCATCGACGTGGTGGACGTCTCCGACGAGGACCAAAAGAGCTTCAATCTCGGTATCAGCATGCCGAGCAACTTCAGCCTCGAAGACGCCGAGGCGTATTTTTCGACCGTCGAAGACGAGCTCGCGGAGATTCGCACCGAGCTGGGTCTCGAGGGCTACTTCATCTTTCACGCGAGCAACTTCGGCCGGGTGCAGGGATGGTTTCCCGGCCGAGACGATCTGTCCAAAGCCGAGGTCACCGAGATGGTGGTCGAGCGGCTGCCGAAACGGCCCGGCGTCGAGATTTTCTCGGGCCAGGAAGATCGCGGAGACCAGGCCGACAAAGTCACCGAGCACGTGGTCGCCATCAACGGAGAGAATCCCGAAGTCCTCGACCGACTGGCTGAACAGATCGAAGACCTCGGGCGCGGCGTTGACGGCGTCGTCGGCGTCAAACAGTTTTCCGATCAAACTCCCAACGAGGTCGCCATCCTGGTCGACCGGGCGCGCGTCGGCCGCGCGGGATTGAACCCGAGCATCATTGCTGGCGCCGTCGCCGTCGGTCTGCGGGGACAGCCCCTGCCCAAGATGTCCTGGGAGGGCAAGATCGTCCCCATGCGCATCCGCTTCATCGAAGCCGATCGCGAAGGCCTCGATGAACTGGCCGACTTTGCCGTGCCTACTCCGAACGGCAACGTGGCCCTCGCTTCGGTAACCGAGCCTCGCTTCATATCGTCGTCGAAGGGCATCTTTCGCGAAAACAAGCGCATGTCGCGACGCGTGACCTTCGACCTGACCGAGGAAGACGGCGAAGAGACGAAGAAGCGGCTGGAGGCCCTGTTTTCCGACCTCAACCTGCCCGAGGGCGTCCGCCTCGGCGCCCGGAGCGCGCAAAACCGCTTCGACGACGAAGTGGCGTCCCTGCGATTCGCAGCCCTCGTCTCGGTGGTGTTCGTCTACCTGCTGATGGGCTTTCTGTTCGAGAGCTTCATCCTGCCGCTGTCGATCATCTTTACGATCCCTCTGGCCACGCTGGGCGTGATCTGGGTACACGCAATCGCCCAGCGCGACCTCGACTTCCTCGGGTTCATCGGCGTCATCCTGCTCATCGGCGTGGTGGTCAACAACGGCATCGTGTTCGTCGACTACGTCAATCGCGCGCGCGATGCCGGCGTGGCCCGCACCGAAGCCGTCTTGCTGGCGGCGCGGCGACGATTCCGGCCCATCATGATGACCGCCGGCTCGACGATCTTCGGTATGATCCCGCTGACCATCGGACAGTCCACGGGCATCGGCATCAGCTATCGCAGCTTTGGCCTGGCCCTCATCGGCGGCATGGTGACCGCCACAGCCTTGACCCTGCTGGTCGTGCCGGTTCTCTACACCCTGCTCGACGATGCCCGCGACAGCGTCGGCCGCGCGATCCGACGCGCCCGCGGCCACTGACGACCTGGTGACCTGTTCCAGGTCACTAGCGGCCGGCCAGCCAGGTCTCGATCTCGCCGCGCGTGGCGTGGTCCACGTTGCGCCTGGCTGTCCGGGCAAGCTCCAGAGCTCGCGTCGCGTCCGCTTTCCACAGCGCACGCGCCATGGCGAACTCGGTCTCGGCCTTGGCCAGAGCCGAGCCGGGCGCCTCGAGAGCCTTTTCGAGTAGCGACACCGCCTCATCGGCCCGCCCCAGAGCCAGCAGGACGAGGGCTCGTTCGCGCAGGGCCAGCGCCAGCACGCCGTCGGCGCCTTCGAGTGACTCGGCGTCCTCGGCAATCGCCCGGGTCTCCGTCTCGGCCCAGCGCAGGTCCCCGCGCTCGCGGGCGAGACGGGCGAGCATGGCTCGGCCGCGCACGACCAGCGCGGCCGTCGTGGGTTTGGGTTCGCCCATGTCGGCGAGGGCCGCGCGCACGAGGGCCTCGGCATCCTCCGAGTCGCCGCGCTTGACCCGCAGCCCGGCCAGGCGAAGCGTCGCCTCGACGACTAGCGGGTGGTTGTTGCCGTACACGTTCTGCTGCATCTGCACCGACCGACGCAGCATCTCCTCGGCCTCTTCGTATTCGCCGCGATGCTCGAGCGACGCCGCAACGAACCCGGTAAACGCCGCGGCGTACGGGTGCTCAGGTCCCCACGCGGCCGTCGCGATCTTCAGGGCGAGCCGGTGCTGCTTTTCCGCTTCTTCAACCTGGCCCAGGTCGAGCAGCGTCGCGCCCAGGTTTGCCCGCGCGATCGCCACGAACGGATGCTCGGCGCCCAGGGCCGCCGTGAACTCCTGAGCGGCCAGGCGTTCCTGCTTTGCCGCCGCTTCGAAGTCCCCCTGTGCCCGAACGATCGACGCCACGGTGACCCGGGCCGCGGGTACGTTGTGGTGCTCCGGCCCGAGCTCGGCAATGTAGAGTTCCAGGCCTCGCTCCGCCGCTGCGCGAGCGGCGTCGTTTTCGTTGTTGCGATGGTGAGCGGCCGCCAGGGTCGAATAGTAGCGGGCCTCGCGCTGGCGATTGCCGGCCGCCAGCCCCTCGGCCCAGGCGGCGTGCTCGAGGGCTTCGTCCGCCTGCTGCAGCAAGGCCGCCTGCAGCCACATAAGGTCGGTCGCCCCCTCGGCCATGACGTCTCGCAGATCGTGACGGGCCGCGTAGGTGATCACCTCGCGCGTGGCGGTCTCGGCCTCCACCGGAGCCCCCGAGACGCTCAACAGGCCGGCTCGCTCGAGCATCAGCCGCGCGCGAAAGGGCGCGTATTGAACCTCGCCCAGGGTTTCGAACGCCTCGTCGACAACCGCGAGAGCCTCCTTGTGGCGCCCCGCTTTGCGCAGCACCTGGGCCCGGGTGAGCTGCTCTTCGGCCCCTTCGACAGCAGCCCGATCGGATTCCTTCGGGTCTTCGCGCCCCTCGAGCAGCGCGGCGACGTCGTCGCACTTCGCCAAAGACGGCAGTCCGGCCGACAGTTTGTGCACACTCTGCACGAGAGCGTCATCGGCGGTCTCGAGCACGTCCACGGTGGCCGACAGGGCGCGTCGCGCGCGGTGCAGGCACTGCATCCGCAGGGCCATGACGTCGTCGGTCTGCTCACCGCGAACCGTCGTCGCCTCGCACACCGCGCGATGCGAACGCTGCCAGCTGTTCGCATAGTCGTCGAGTCTCGCGCGTCCCAGCCCCCACGCCGTCGCGGCGTACGAAACCTCCACGCGCGCGAACGCCGCATCGACGGCCTGTCGGCGAGCCGAATCCCAAACGCCGACCATGTACTCCGCCGAGCCGGTACAGCGCTCGGCGATGGACGCGTCCAGTGAAATCGCGGTTGAAGCAACGCCGGCAACGACCGCGGTCACCGCGACCGAAGCCAGCAATCGACGACGACGACGGGCCCCCGGATCGTCGCCCAGGGCCCGCGACAAGGCCGACATCGTGGACCACCGGTCGTCGGCCTTGTTGGCCAGACCGCGAGCCACGGTTTCGCGAACCCAGGCCGGCGCGGCGCGGGTGTCCTTTGGCGTGGCGAGCGCGCCGGCCAACACGCTTTTTTTGACCTCGCCCGCGGTCTTGCCGGGAAACGGCCGTTCCCCGAAAAGAGCGATCCACAGCGCGACGCAAAAGCTGAACTGATCCGATGCCGGTCCCACCCCGGCCCCGGAGAACTGTTCGGGCGACATATAGGCGGGGGTCCCGCGCACCACGCCGTGGGCCGTCAGCGGGCTTTGCAGAAGATCGGGCGTAAGGGGGCCTTCATCGCCGGGCTCCCACGCGTCTCCCGAGTCGAGGAGGCTGTCGCCTTCCTCGTCGCTGCCGGCGCGGGCCAGGCCGAAGTCGAGAATGACCGCGCGCCCGTCGCCGTCGACCATGACGTTGGACGGTTTGAAGTCGCGGTGAACCAGGCCCCGTCGGTGGCAGGCAGCGAGGCCGTCAGCGGCGCCGCGATAGACGTCGGCGATCTGCCGCCACGACTTGTTTTTGCAGTAGTCAGCCAGCGACAGGCCGTCCACGAGCTCCATCGCGATGAAGACGTCGCCTTCGTCGGTGAGCCCGACGTCGTAGATCGACACGACGTTGCGGTGGTTGACCTGGGCCAGCGCCTGCCCTTCTCGCTGCAGTCGCGTTTGCGCCTCCATGCGCTGACTGGCGGTTCCGGCCCGAACGAGCACCAGCTTGACGGCGACCGAGCGATTCAGCTCCGGGTCGAACGCGCGGTAGACCACGCCCATGCCGCCTTCGCCCAGGCTGTCGACAACGACGTAGCGGCCGATGCGCGCCGGGGGCGCCGGCCGAACAGCGCCACTGCGCTCGCTGTTTTCGCCCAGCCTGACGGTGCCGGCGGTGGCATCGCTGTCCACGGTTTCCTCGTGGACCGTGACGCTGCCGGTGGCGGTCTCGTCGCCCGCGGTCGGCTCGCTACCCAAGGTGCCGGTCTTCGTGCGTTCTGCCATCCCCCACCCAAAATTGTTTCATGCACGCCTTCGGATCGCATCCCCTCGTTTCCCCCGGGCCGGGTGTGTGCCCGGTCGGCACACGAGAGTGGAAACCTCGCCCCCGAACCTTGGAGCGCCCGGCTGTGCCCCTGCACGCACGCGCGCCGCGCCGCGCGCGCGCCGCGCCGGTAGGTCTCCCCGCGAGTCCTCGCGGATTGGACGCTTCGCGCGACGCCCCGGTGCCCGGTCGATAACCAGTATGGACTCCGGCCGGGAGCCGACACCGTGGTCGACCTGTACAATGCGCGCGCCCATGAGCGACTTTACCGAGCGCAGCATTCCCGACATGACCGGCAAGACCGTGCTGGTCACCGGGGCCAATACCGGAATCGGCTACGAGGCCGCCCGCATGCTGGCCGGCCAACGGGCGCGCGTGCTCCTCGGCTGCCGCTCGCCCGACAAGGCTCGGGCCGCGCGGGAAGCGATTCTCGCCGAGCATCCCGAGGCCGATGTCGAGTTCGTGCGTCTCGAGCTCGGCGACCTCGCGTCGGTCAAGAAGGCCGCCGAGCACGTCGACTTCGAGTCCCGGCTCGACCTGCTCATCAACAACGCCGGCATCATGATGCCTCCGCGCCAGCTCACCGCCGACGGCTTCGAGTCGCAGTTCGGCGTGAACCACCTGGGACACTTCGCCCTCACCGGGCTCCTGCTGGCAAAGCTGCAGGCGACGCCCGGCTCGCGAGTCGTCAACGTGAGCTCGGCCGCCCATCGCTGGGGCGACATCGACTTCGACGATCTCGATGGCTCGCGGCGATACAACCGGCGCGTTCGCTACGGCATGAGCAAGCTGGCCAACCTGCTATTCACCTACGAACTGCAGCGCCGCCTCGAGGCGGCGGGCGCCGACCTGATCTCTGTCGCCAGCCATCCCGGCGTGTCGCCGACCGAGCTGTCGCGACACATGTCGAGGGCGCTGATGATCCTGGCCAAGCCGTTCTTTTGGGCGTTCACGCACCCGCCGGCCGAAGCGGCACTCACCACCGTGCGCGCCGCGACCGACCCGAACATCAAGGGCGGCCAGTACGTTGGTCCCGCTGGCTTTCAGGAGGCCAAGGGACCGCCGGTGGTCGTGCGCTCGAACCGGGCCAGCCGCGATCCCGAACGAGCAAGCCGACTTTGGGATCTGTCCATCGAGCTCACCGGCGTGGACCCGGGTCTGTAGTTCGACTACTCGACGCAGTCGCAGCAGACTTCGGTCGCGATGTCTTCGAGAGCCTGGCCCAGCTCAACGGCGTTGCTGGCCGACAAGAACAGCGCCGGACCTTCGGGGTCGGCGGCAGTGAAGTTGTCGTTGCCGTCGTTTACGCAGTCCGTCGCCAGATCGCGAGCGGTCTGGCCGCCGCACGTCATGTCGTTGAGCTGGCTGCGATCGATACCGCGCTCGCTGCCGTCGAAGCCAACGACGAACAGCGGCGCTCCCGCGGCGGCCAGGGCCTGGGCGTTGGCCACCGCCAGGTTGCCGTCGCACGTATCGCGGCCGTCCGTGATGAGCAGGACGTAGGTCTCTCGGTCGTCGTCGAGTGCGGTGACCGCTTCCAGGGCAGTGCCGAGCCCGGCTCCGATGGGCGTGGACGTACACAACCGGGTGGTCTCGACCTCGATGCTGGCCGCGATGTCGGTCGACGTCGCCGGCCCCGGCGACACAACGACTTCCCCCGCCTCGCAATCGACGTTGCTGGCGGTCTGCCCCTCGATGCGTTCCGCCAGCGTCACGCAGACGTCGCCGCCCGGGTCGCGCGGAAACAGCGACAGACCGAAGCGAATGGTGCCCTCGAGATCGCTGGCCAGGGCCTCGGTGGCAGTCACGGCAATGGCCCACTTGGACTCGGCCAGCCCCGCCGGGGTGTTGGTCGCGGGATCACCGTCGGGCTTGCGGTGCATGCTCATGGTGCGGTCGAGAACGATGAGAAGGTTCGGCGGGCGGCACGCGTCGTCGCCAGGGGCGCCGGGGTCGGAACCGGTGCCACCGCCGGTGCCGGTGGCCGTTCCCGAGCCGGTGCCACCATCGTCGTCATCGCCGGTTCCGGTGCCGCTGGAGTCGGCGCCACCGGCGCTATCGGCACCGTCTCCGTTGGAGCTGCACGCGCCGGGAACCAGCATCAACGAGGCGGCGAGGGCGAACAGCCAGAGGCGAAAGCGAGGGCGAGCGACCATGGCGCGCGGGTTTTGCAGAGCCTGTGCCACAGCCTGGGGGCCAGCAGTTTCGGCGAACTAGCACACGACCGCACGCCGCCGCCGGGCACGTGGGACCAAAACTGCCCCCAGGGGGAACAACTGACCGTAGTCGAGTGCCCCCCGGCTCGCTCGCGCCCGCGCGCGCTGAACACGCCGCGGGCGCGGCCTCGAGGGCCGCGACTCGAGGGCCAGGCCGCCGGGCGACGACCGACGTCTCGACGCGCGCCGCCGCGTCCGCTAGGGAAGCGTGCGCGACACCATGAGCAGCCGCATCAAGACCTGACCGCCCTGCTCTACCTCCATCACGACCGGCGGCCCGGGCAGGCTCTTGGCGAAGGTAAACCGGGCGGTCGGTCCGCCCTCCTGCTCCGGCGCCACCTCGTAGATCCAGGCGTCGAACGTTCCCATCTCGGTCTCGACCGTGCCCTCGACACGGGTGGTGAGCTCAGCGGGAAACCGCGCGTGCCCTTCGTATTGCTGCCAGGTCTCGGTGGCCTCGCCCTGGGCCTCGAGCACGTTGCCTTCGGCATCGACGATGTCGGCCCGGTAGGTACCGCCGCTGTCGTCGACGGCGACCCAGGTCCCTCGCTGCAAGACCGGCTCTTTGCCGAAGGCCTCCAGACGCATGACCGTCACCATGCCTTGCACGGTGGCCCCTCGGATTTGCTCGGCGGTAAACGGCGGCGGCAAGGTCGAAGGAGCGGACTCAGTCGAGGGCGCAGCGACCTCCGGCTCCGAGCCCGGCTCCGCGGTCGAAGCCTCGGCCGGCGCGAGCGCCGGGGCCTGCGTCGAAGACGCGCCCTGGGTGGACGAGGCGCCGCAGCCGGCGGCCACGAGCGAGTACAGCGACAACACGAGGGCGCGCTTCATGGCGGCATCATACTGATTCGCTCCCCGGTATCGAGCCCCGACGGCCACGCCTTCGCGCCGAAACGCCCTACGAGATGCCGTCGAACATCAGGGCCAGTCCGGCGTGTTTCCAGCGCGCTCTCTCGGTCGGGTCGTCGGTCTCGAGTGCGGCCCGACTGCCCTCGAACACCAACGCCGTCAGCATTTGCGCGGTGATGCCGACGTCGAGCCCAGCGCGCAAGAACCCCCGGGACAAGCCATTGCGCAAGAACCGCTCCGTGTAGCCGACGTACTCCTCGCGCAGTTTCTGAAGCCTTGGCAGGTCAACCGACGACCACTGCTCGTGAAACAGGCGCACGAGGGGACGGTGCGACTCGGCGAGCACCAGCCAGCCCTCGATGATGCGCTCGACCTGGGCGCGGTACTCCTCGAGCGACTCGCTGGCCTCCGGGTACTCGCGCAGCCCCACCTCGGCAAACCGCGCGGCGGCTCGGTCGAACACGCGCGCGACGATGTCCCGCTTGTTCTTGAAGTAGCGATAGAACGTGCCGTGGCCCATGCCGAGCTCGGCCGCGATGTCGGCAATGCCCGCCTCGTGGTAGCCGCGCGAGGCGAACACGCGCTCGGCCGCGTCGAGAATCTGATCTCGCCGCAGCTCAGCCAGGTCCGGGATTCGGCTCACGCCCGCAATCTCTCCCGCTGCATGGCCGCACTATAGACCGCCGTGCCGGCAGCCGGGCGAGGCTCGGCGTCGCGAACAGCCGGCGCCCGGCGCAGAACATATCGATCGCCATCGAATCGCCGCATTCGCCACCGCATATCGATGGTCGTCCAGGGGTAGATCGTGCTGTTGCGACCCGTTTCGTCGATGTACCAGCTCGAACAGCCGCCCGCGTTCCAGACCGTGTTCTCGAGCGCCCGGTCAACGCGGACGTTCCACTGCCGTTCGACGTCGGCCTTGACTTCGCACGTCGCCAGGCCCGCGCGCTCCAGGTGCCGCATCGCCGACAGCACGTAGCCAGTTTGGGCTTCGATAACGACGAAGGCCGAGCCGTGACCGTTGCCCGAGTTGGGACCGAGCAAGAAAAACGCATTCGGAAATCCGTGCACGGTGGTGCCCAGATAGGCGTGCGGGCTTTTGCCCCAGGCGTCTCGCAACGTGTGACCGCCGCGGCCCGCAATCCGGGCGGGCAGCTCGGAGTCGGTCACGCGAAAGCCAGTGCCGAAGATCAGGGTATCGGCGGCGTGCTCCTTGCCCGCCGCGTCGACCACCCCTCGGGCGGTCACGCGTTCGACGCCGCTGGCGACCAGCGACGTGTTGGGCGCCACCAGGGCCGGATAGTAGTCGTTCGACAGCAAGATTCGCTTGCAGCCGAGAGCGAACGACGGCGTGAGCTTGCGGCGTAGCTCGGGATCGGCCACGTGGCGCTCGAGATGACGCCGCCCGATGTCGGCGAGCCGGTGCATGGCGCGAGGGCTGCGCTGGGCCACTTGCAAAAGCTCGGTGAGCGCGTAGAACGCCCCGCGGTAGCTGCGTTGAAAGCCCGGCAGGTAGCGAAACGCCGCGGCCTCGACCGGCGGCACCGCATGGTCGGGCTTGGGCAACACCCACGCCGGCGTCCTCTGAAACACCGTGAGTTGCTCGACCAGCGGCTGAATGCGCGGCACGAACTGAATTGCCGATGAGCCGGTGCCGATCACCGCGACGGACCGGCCGGCCAGATCGACCTCGTGGTTCCAGCGCGCCGAGTGAAATACCTCGCCGGCAAACTCTCCGAGCCCGGGAAGCTCGGGAATCCGCGGCTCGTGAAGCGGCCCCTGCGCCGACACGAGATAGCGCGCCAGGTAGGTCGCGTCCGCCGTTCGGACCCGCCAGCGAGCCCGGTCCTCGAGCCACTGGGCCTCGAGGACTTCGGCGTTCAGCCGCACGTGCTCCTGCGCGCCAGACCGTTCCGCGACGTCGAGCAAGTAGTCCTGAATCTCGGACTGGCCCGCGAACACCCGGCTCCAATCGGCCCGGGGCCAGCGCGAGTACGAGTACAGCTGCGAGGGCACGTCGCAGGCGCAGCCCGGGTACGTGTTCTCGCGCCAGGTTCCGCCAAGCTGTCGCGCCTTCTCGAGCAAGACGAAGTCGCGAAAGCCGGCCCGTCGCAATTCGAGCGCCATGCCCAGCCCCGAGAACCCGCCGCCAAGAATGACCGTGTGTTTAATAATTTCAGACATTTTTCCACCAGAATGACATCTCATTCCGCAGAATGACACATCATTCCGCATCCGGACAAATGAAAAAGCCAGCCGAGGCTGGCCGCTCAAAATCTCCGGCGCGGCCGTGATCCCGCGCGCGGCGCGCGCCTCCCCGGCTCAGCCGCTGGCGGCCAGCCGGGCCCAGGGCGCGAAAGCGAGCGCCGGGCGCCTAGGCGGACAGGCCGATGCCGAGAGCGACGAACACAAACACCACGACCCTCGCTGAGACAACTTTCGTCACGGCGCGCATCCTAGGCACCGGGCACCATCCGGGCAAGCAATGCGACGGCGTGATTCACCTCGAATTTCGGCGATTGGACTATTGGTTAGTCGATGTCGGCCAGGGAGCTTGCGCGGGCCGATCCGGGGCGACACGCGGCGCCGCGGATCTGAGATCTAGGCCACACAGGCGGCGAACCCGCGCGCAACGATCTCGTCGTCGATGCCCAGCGCGCCGTCGCCGACGTAGAGCTCGAGCCGGCAGTGGCCGGGCACGTCGGCCGGCCGAGCGTTGCCAAACAACCAGACGCCGCTGTCCCGGGCGAACTGATCGCGAACTCGCAACGCGCGCTCGGCATCCGCCGCGAGGAAGATGTGCATCATGTTGGTTTGCGGAGGCTCGGGCATCACGGCAACCCCGTCGACGTTGCCGAGCACCAGCGCGATCTGTTGCGCGCGCTCGTAGTAGTCGGGCATGCGGGCAATGCGTTCGTCGAGCTGCATCGCCGCCGACGCCACGCTCGGTGCGAACGTGTACAAATTGCCTCCGCACCGGCGCTGCCACACGATGGCCTCGTCGACGAAATCGCGCGAGCCCAGCAACATCGAGCCGGGCAACGCGCCAATGCCCTTGTAGAACGACACGTAGGCCGAGTCGAAGGGTTCGCAAATCTCGGCGTAGGTGCGGCCGTAAAAGGCGGCGCATTCCCACAGCCGCGCGCCGTCGAGGTGCAACCGGCAGTTCGCTTCGCGAACCGCGGCTCCCAGCGCAAGCAGCTGCTCCCAGGTCGGCAGCTGGCCACCCGCTTCGCGAATGGGCAGCTCCACCAGCAAAGCCGACACCTTCTCGGACAGCGCTGCGAAGTGCTCGGCTAGCAGGGGCGCGTCCGCGGGTCCAGCGAGGGTCACGCGCAGATCGTGCAGGTGGGCGTAGCCGCGCTCTTCGTGCAGCTCGAGGTGCGAGGTCGGGTGCATGGCGACGTGGGCCAGCCCGGCGCGGTCGGACCAGATTCGCAACGCGATGGGCTGGGCCATGGTACCGCTCGGAAAGAACCGCGCGGCCGGAAAGCCGAGAAGCTCGGCAACCCGGGCCTCGAAGTCTTCGATGAGAGCGCCGCGACCGTAGGACTCGAACCGGGCATCGGTCTGCTCGCACCAACGCGCGACGTCGGCCAGCACCTGCGCCGGCGTGATTGCCCCGTGGCCGTGCAGCGACCGACACGAAAGGCGCAGCTGGTCGCGCCGCTCCTGCATCTCGTCACTCATGGGCGAACAGTAGCCGCCCCCTCGCCGCCCGCGCTAGTGGTGGTTCGCGGCCGCTCGCCAGTGTCCTGCGTCCGGCATTGGTCCCGGTTCTCCGAGACACATCCGCGTCCAGGGACAGTCTCTAGAGCGCCCGCGCCAGCCACAGCGTCGCCATGCCGGCGACCATGGTGAGGAGCACGCTGCGGGTGCGCCACGCCACCAGGCCGCCAACGGCTGCCGCCACCAGCCGCGGCACCAGCGCTCCTGCATCCCCGTGACCGCCCCGCAGGGCAACCACCGTCAGCGCGGGCAGGACGGCCGCCGGCACGTAGCGCAGGTAGCGCTCGAGGCGCGGCATCGGTCGCTGGCCGATCCAAACCAAGAACGACGCCCGCAAAAAGAACGTCGCAACGCCCATGGCGACGAACGCTGCCCAGAACACAGGCGTCACGACGCGCGCCTTTCGCTCGCGGCCCCGGCCGCGACCCCGGCGATGGCGGCGAGAATCAGGCCGAGCCCGTAGGGCACCGACGACGCAAGCACCACCACCCCAACCGACACACCACACGCCACGAGACCATGGCGGCTGCGAATCGCCGGAATGGCCATGGCGATGAAGATGAGCGGCACCGCGAACTCGAGCGAAAGCTCAGGCGGCACGCGCGCGCCAACGACGACGCCAATCACCGTGGTGATCTGCCAGCAAATCCACAGCGGCAGCGAGGCGCCGAGATAAAACCACACCGGATGCGACGTGCCTTCCGGCTCCTCGAAGCGCAGTGCGCTGAGGGCAAAGCTCTGGTCGGTGAGAATGTAGGCGCACAGCGCTCGCATGGGTCCCGGCACACCGCGAAACCGCGGCGCCAGCGCGGCGCTGTACATGACCATGCGCAGATTGATGACCACGGCCGCTGCGACAATCACCAGCGCCGGGGCGTCGGCCCGCATGAGCTCGAGAGCCGACAGCTGGGCGGCTCCGGCAAAGACGATCACCGACATGGCCGATGCCGCGAACCAGTCGAGGCCGACGGACGCCGCGGTAGCGCCAGCCACCAGGCCGAACGGCAGAGTGCCGAGCACGAGGGGCATGGCCCGCCGGGTGGCCAGCCACATCTGCTGCGGCCCGGTCATTCGGTGGCCCCGACCTGGATCTCCATGAGCAGGTCGCAGCGATCGTATTTCGGATGCGGGCCGCTTCGCACCACGCGAAAGCCGGCCTTGCGATAGAGCGCCAGCGCGGGACTCAGCTTGGTGTTCGTCATGAGAAAGACCCGGCCCACCCCGAGATCTCGCGCCCACTCGAGAGCGAGTTCCATCAGGCGTCGGCCAATCCCGCGCCCCTGATAAGCCTCGAGAACGCCCATCTTGGTGAGCTCGACCCCGCGCTCTTCCGAGCTGGGGTCGTCGCTGGCCGGCCACAGGGCACACGCCCCAACGACCTTGCCGGCCACCGACGCGAAGAAAATGTCGCCACCATCTTCGAGGATGACCTCCGGCCGCGACAGCACGTCGCGATCGACCTGCTCGACGGTGAAGTCCTTCTCGAGCCATTCGTAGTTCACGTCGGCAAACCCCTGGGCGAGCTCGGGCGTCAGTTCGCTGCGCTCGGCGGGTCCGATGCGCCGGTACTCGACCTCGCGACGCAGGCGCTCGCGACGCCGATCGACGACCCGCTCGTACATCGACCGATCGGCTTGAGCCTGTTCGAGGCCCTCGAGGGCCGCGAGAATGTCGATGCCGGCAAAGCTCACCATCTCGTCGATGGCGGCGTGAAAATCTGCCCAGATCAGCTCGAGGTCGGGCACGAGGGCGCGCCCCTCTTCGGTGATCGTCAAGACCCGACGCCGTTCGTCCCCGGGGTCTTTGGTCGACTCCAAAATGCCGCGTTTGATCATGGCGCGCGCCGTCTGGCTGACGGCCGCGTGGGTTAAGCCAAGGGCGTCGGCCGCCTCGCCGACCGAGGCCGACTCGCGGTCGACGAGCAGGCGAAACAGCGGAAACCAGCGCGGCTCGAAATCCAGCTCGCTCGTCCGGTAGATCTCCGCGCCCGACGCCATCATCTGATCGCTCAGGCGACGTAGCCGGCTGCCGAGAGCTAATGTACCGAGTTCACGAATAAAGTCCATCGCGTCACCCTTTCTGTAAGTCATTACATAATCTGCTACAGAAAATCGCGCAAGCAAAAACCGCCGCGTTGGGCCAGTGCCCTCCCCTACGGCGCCCGGCGGCCGACGACCACCGAGCCCATGGCGAAACCGTGCTCGACCACGGTCACGAACAGAAGGTCCGGGCCGTCGAGAACATCGATGCGGTGGTGGGTCTGAGCTGCTTTTTCGAGTTCGTCGCCGGGGCCGTACTCGACCCCGGCCGGCTCGTCGGTGCAGCGCCCCTGCAGGATCAGCGACCGCTCGGTGCCAAAGTGCTCGTGGTCGGGAATCGCCGTCCCGTGACGCACGCGCACCAACAGGGCAAGGTGACCGGGACGCCCGCAGGGCAATGATCGCGCTTCGATGTTCGGCAATAGCGGCGCGGCGCCGGCCATGCCGGCGTCGAGGGCGTCGAGGGCCGCTTGTTCGTCGATGGCGAGCAGACCGGCCGTCGCGGCGGCAAAGCGCTCGAGCTGCGGCACCCGGCCGACGGCGTCGAGCAGCCGTCGCCTTCTATCGGTAGCGCGGCTCAATGCCGACCTCGCTGTCCAGCAAGCACTCGCGTAGCTTACGCAATCCAGCCGCCATGCGGGACTTGATCGTCCCGATCGGCAGGTCCAGCCGACGAGCCATCTCCGAACATGACAGGCCGGCTCCGTAGCCGAGTCCCAGCACCTGCGCTTGCTCCGGCGGCAGCGACGTAAGGGCCCCCCGCAGCGCGGGCTCCCGGGCGGGCAGGGTCCACATCGCCACGTCGCCGAGCTCGTCGGGGGCCAGTCGTCGACTCTGTCGCAGCCGATCGAGCGCGCGCGACCGAACGCGAACTCGCAGCCACGCGCGCACGGACCCGCGCCGCGGGTCGTAGTCGCCGGCCCGCTGCCACGCTTCGACAAACGCATCGTGCACAACGTCCTCGGCATCGCCGTCCCGCCGAACGATGTGACGCGCGGCGCGGGTGAGCGCCCTCGCGTGTCGATCGTACAAGGCGCCAAGGGCCGCCTCGCTGCCTCGAGCCACGCTGCGGATGAGCTCGAGGTCAGTGACCTCTCCGCCGATGCCCGCCCCCCTGCCCTGGGTTCGCACGCCGTCCATACGCCGCACTTCGCAAAATAGTTTCGATCCGATGTGTCGGGTTCTCCGTACTGCCCCCGGAACAACACTCAAACCCGGAGAACCTTATGAGAATTTTTCCTACCTTTTTCGTCATCGCGGCGGCTACGGCCGGCACAGCGACCCTTCTGAGCGGGATCACCCACGCCGCCGATCACGCCGAGGCGCCCCTCGCGGCCGCCGACCCCGCGGCCGACATTGCCGACATCTACGCCTGGCACGAAGGCGACCGGCTCTACGCCGTGATGACCGTTGCCGGCGCCCAGGTCCCGACCAGCACCCAGGCGCCGGTGTGCGACCCGGACGTCCTGTACGCGTTTCATATCGACAACGACGGCGACTCGGTATCGGACGCCGACGTCCTGGTGCGCTTCGGCACCGATAGCCTCGGCAACTGCGGCGTGCAGTTCGAAAATCTGCCCGGAGCAAGCGGAACGTTTTCCGGCCCGGTTGGCGAAACGCTCGCCGACGGCGCCGGGCCGCGCGGCTATGCGGACCTGCGCGACGACCCGTTTTTCTTCGACCTGCAGGGCTTTAACGAAACCGTCGATACGGCGTCGCTGCAGTTCGCCAGTCTCGTCGGCGACGGCCCCCGCGACAGCATCGCCGGCACCAACGCAACGGCCATCGTCGTTGAAATGGATCTCGACGCCGCCCTCGACGGCGGCAGCGCCCTGCGCATCTGGGGAACCACGGCCCGCAAGTAACCAACCACTCGGAGACACGACATCATGAAACAACTGCTTTCGATTGCCCTGGCGAGCGCGCTCGCCTTCACGGTCGCCGCCTGCAGCGACGACGACCCGACCGAGAACACCGACACCGGCACCGATCCCGGCGACGGCGACGGCGACGGCGACGACTTTGCGTTCGCGACCGACGCGCCTTCGGCGTACGCGCGCGTCGACCGCATGGGCATGCCGGCCGTCGCCACCGCCGTCATCACCAGCAAAGACGCCTACAACAGCGCCGACCCCATCGACGACGGCGACGGTGACTTTGTCGCCGAAATCGTCGCCAACGTAACCGCCCTTCACGAGGCGCTCGACGACGACCTCACCGGCGCCGGCCTCGAGCCCTGCGCCGCCAGCGACTGCGTCGACACGACGGCCCCGTTCGTCGTTCCGGACACCCTGCAAATCGATCCGGGCGCCCCGTCCGGGTTTCCCAACGGGCGCAGGCTCGGCGACCCGGCCATGGACGTAACTCTGGCCCTGGTGTTGCTCGACGTGGTCGACGGCGTGTGCGGCGAGGGCGCCTGCTCGGTGACCACGCTGGCGAGTCTGCCACTGAACCCGTCGGCCAACGACCTCGCGTTTTCCGAGTCGTTCCCGTTTCTCCCGGCCCCTCACGCCCCGTAGTCGCCCATGAGATATCTACTGATGAAATGCGCGGCGCTGGCCGCGGTCGTCTGGCTGGCGGCGTGCGCCGACTCGCCCCTGGTGGAACCGGGCGACGACTACGCAGTCGAGCTCGCCGAGCTCGACGAAAGCGTCGAGTCGCTCGCGGGCATGGCGCAAGCAGCCCCCGGCGATTGGATGGTTCGGGAACGACTGGCCGCGGCCCTGGTGTCGCGCGCGCAGCTCACCGGCGACTACGAGGATTTTGCCCAGGCCCAAGCCGCCCTCGACGAAGCGTTTGCCACAGCGGCGCCGGGATCCGGCCCGTGGTTGGGGCAAGCCCGCCTCGACTATACGCTGCATCGGCTCGACCAGGCGGCGGGGGCTTTGGAGCAGCTCGCGGCTCGCAGCCGCTTCGTGCCCGCGGTGGCCAGAGCGGTCGATGACTTGCGCGCCGACCTGTGGTTCGACGACGGAGAGTACGCCCGGGTCGCGATGCACGACCTGGAGATTGCGGACGCCCGGGAGCCGGGGGCGCTCTTTCGCCGGGCTCGCTACGCCTGGGCCACCGGCGACTTCGACCGCGCCGACGAGCTCTTCGCCGCTGCGGCCGCCGCCTACCACGGCCCCAAGGGGTCGTACCGGGCGAAGCTGGCGCTGCAGCGCGGCCAGCTGGATCTCGATCGCGGCCGCTATCGCGACGCACTCGACCACTTTCGCGCGGCCGACGCCGCGTTTTCAGGATGGTGGCTCGTTCACGAGCACATCGGCGAGGCCCTCGATCTTCTGGGGCGCGCCGACGAGGCCATCGCCGTGTACGAAGGCGTGGTACGCGACACCGGGCTGCCCGAGTTCATGGACGCGCTGTCGGGACTCCTGGAGCACCGAGAGCCCGCGCGCTCGGCTCAGCTGTACGCAGAAGCGGAATCGCTGTACGCAGACCGGCTCGAGCGGTTTCCGGAAGCGGCCACCGGCCACGCCCTCGATCACTTTCTCGGCGAACCGGCCCACGCGCAGACGTCGATCGAGCTCGCCGAGAACGGCTTTGCCGTGCGGCGCGGCGTCCCCTCGCGCATCGCCCTCGCCCAGGCGTACCTGCTGGCCGACCGCGCCGACGACGCTCGGTCCGTTCTGTGGCCGGCGCTCAGCACGCCGTGGCGGTCCGCCGAGTTGTTCGCGACCGCCGCGCGCGTCGCCGAAGCGACCGGGGCAGCCGAGGCAGCCGACCTCGCCGCCCGCGCCATCGCCATTCGATCGGACGTGTTCGCGCACCTTCCGGGAACGCTCGCCGACGAGTAGGCAAACCGACGGGCCGAGCCGCGAACGACGCGCGGCTCGGCCTTTTCTCAGCGCCGGGGAATCGAAAGCCTAGGGCTGCGCCCCGACCGGCTCCACGCGCGCGGGCACGAACTTGTGAAACGGCGTGCCGACGTACGGGTCGCGGGCTTCGGTCTCGGTGAGCTCGTTCGGGGCCACCCCGGTGCGGCCCCCCGCTTCGCCGAGGCCAAGACCGTTGGGCAGCGAAACGTGTCCCTCGCGCATGGTCTCGGTCACCTCGACTCGGACCACCGCGGAACCTCGACGCGTGGTCAGGCGCGCCTGGTCGCCCGATTCCAAGCCGACCCGAGCGGCGTCGGCCGGGCTCATGCGCAGGGCACCCTCGGCGTCCTTCTTTCGCCACGACGGATCGCGCACGATGGTGTTGGCCGTGAAGGCTCGCCGTTCGCCGGCGGCGAGCACGAACGGGAAATCCGGGTCGCCGGCGCCGGGCCCCGACGCCAGTCCGGCGACGTCTTCGAGCAGATCGGCGAGGGCGAGGTGAATCTTCTTGTCCGGCGTGCCGACGCGGCCGCCGACCTCGTCCCATTCGTCCACGGAAAACACCGTGCCCCACGGTTCGGCGAGCATCGTCTCGAACAGCTTGATGCCAGCCGCCGCCGGTGGACCGTCGAATCCGGCGCGCGCCAGTCGCGCGGTCGACTGCATCGCCGCCTGCATGGCCAGTCCGAACATCACCGCGCCCTCGGCCAGCCCCGCCGGCAGGCTCGGCCCCAGCGTCCGATACAGAATCACCGACGACAGCCGCGACAGCCGCGGATCGAACGCAACCCGGGCCAAAAACACCTCCGAGTACGCGGCCAGGCCTTTGTCGGCGGCCGCCCGCAGGTCGTCGAGCAACGGGCCGTGACCATCGAGCTCGCCGAGCGCCTCAACGAGGCGGGCGTGCACCTCGGCCTCGGACGGAAGCCCCGCCAGGGGCTCTATCAGCGCGGGTCGCAGGTGAAAGTAGTTCTTTGGAAATTCGAAGTTGAAGAACGTCGCCTCGGCCTTTTCGAACTGCGTGCTAACCGGCAGCACGTAGTCGGCCAGCCGGGCAGTTTCGGTCATGGCGACGTCGATGACCACCAGCGTGTCGAGAGCTTCGAGAGCTTCGCGAAACCGCGGGCTGTCCGCCAGCGAGTGCGCCGGGTTGGCCGACTCGACGAGCATGGCGCGAAACCGCTTCGGGTGGTCGGTCAGGATCTCGTCGGCGATGGCGTTGCACGGCACCAGGCCGCCCACGATGCGCGCGCCGGTAACCGGCGAGGTTCCCTTGTCGCGGCCGTCGGCAAAGTTGACGAGCTGCGACGGCACGTAGCGGGTCCCCGGTTTGCCAAAGTTGCCAGTGAGCAGCCACAGAAGCCGATGCACGTAGCTCACCACCGTGGAGTGGCGGTTCATCTGCACGCCGAGGTCTTCGGCGGTCGCCACCCGTTCCCCGGCGCCAATTGCCCGCGCGGCCGCGCGAACCTGGTCCTCGGGAACCCCCGCATAGGCACAGTACGCCGCGATATCGACGGCGCCGAGCGCGGCCTGCACGTCGTCGAAACCGGCCGTGTGCGCAGCGACGAACTCCGTGTCGACCAGGCCGTCTTCCAGGAGCACCGCCACCATGGCGGCCAGAAGCCACGCGTCAGTTCCCGGCCGCAGCTGCAGGTGAATGTCCGCGAGCTCGGCGGTCTTGGTGCGCCGCGGGTCGATCACCACCAGAGTGCGCGCCGGGTCGCGCGCGATCTCTTTGAGGGTGACGCGAGCGCGCGGAAAGCCGTGGGAGAACCACGGGTTCTTGCCAATGAACACCGCGACGTCGCAGTGCTCGAAGTCGCCCCGCGTCTGGGTGCCCATCATTCGGTGGCTGACCCAGAACTCGCCGGTCTTTTCCTGCGCGAGAGCACTCGACCGGTAGCGCATACCGAGCGCTCGTCGGGTCGACACCGCGTAGGCCCCGGGCAGATGGTTCCCCTGGCCTCCACCGCCGTAGTAGAACAGCGAGTCGCCGCCGTACTCGTCGCGCACGGCGGCCAACCGCGCCGCGACTTCGGCGATGGCCGTGTCCCAGTCGATCTCCTCAAAGGTCCCGTCCGGGCGCCGGCGCATCGGCGCCGTCAATCGGCCGGGGCTGTTCTGGTAGTGGTCGAGCCGGTGCGGCTTTTCGCAGGCGTAGCCCAGGGACGACGGGTGCCGCTTGTCCCCTCGAAAGCGAACGAGCGACCGACCATCGTCGCCGCCCAGCTCGACCTCAATGCCGCAGTTGCACTCGCACAGGATGCAAGCCGAAGGTTTCCAGTTACTTACATCTTGAGAGTCTGCCATCGACGTCGATGCTGGCAATTCTGGTCTCTTTTTGCAACCATATTCCCGCTGCATGATCCGGAGCTACGGAGACCCGTACTGCGCCATCGCCCGATCGTTGGAGATCTTGGGCGACGGCTGGACGCTGATGATTCTGCGCGAGTCGTTTTTGGGAACGCGGCGCTTCTCGGACTTTGCCGCGCGCCTGGACATCTCTCGAAACGTGCTGACCAAGCGCCTCGCGCATCTCGTCGACGAGGGCGTGCTCGAGCAGGTCGATGCCGGGCAGCACGGAGCCCGGTTCGAATATCAGCTCACGCGCAAGGGCAAGGACCTCATCACCGTCATCACGGCGCTTCGCCAGTGGGGCGACCGGTGGCTTTTCGGCGAAGGCAACGAGCCCGTGATCGTGCTCGATCGCGAGACCGGCCAGCCCATCGAACCCGTGGGCATTCGCCGTCCCGACGGCAGCCGGGTGCCTGCCCGGGACATGATCCTCGCTCCGGGCCCGGGCCTTCCTGAGCGGGTCCTCAAGAGCCGCAAACCCGACGACGACGACGAGTAGCGGTTCGCGCCCCGGCGTCAGTGCGACCGCAAGTAGGCGACGAGCGCCCGGCGATCGCTGTCCGTCAGATCGCAACCGAAGAAGTGGCCGCCGTCGCCAAAGCCGGGCTCGACGATGGACCCGCGCTCGCCTTCGAGACACAGCAGCTGCTCGAGGGTGTCGACCGAACCGTTGTGCAAAAAGCGAGTCATCGCCCACAGGCCCACCAGCCGCGGCGACTTGATCTGGTGGGTGACGCTGTCGTTTTCCTCGAACACGATGCCGTTGTCGGGCACGCCGTCCAGATCGCCGTCGGCCCAGCGCTTCATGGCCGAGTCGGTGCCGATGTCCTCGAAGTCGTACAGCTCGATGCCGGAGCCGCGCGGTCCGCCGTGGCAGTCGATGCAGCCTTCGGCGCGAAACACGAGCGCGCCGGCGGCAACCGCATCGGGCGCCGGCGGGTCGAGGTTGACCGGAGCGCGCAGGGACTGGATGTACTCGACCAGCGGCGCCATGTCTTCGACGGGCCACTCGGATTGCTCGCCGCCGCCGAGCTTGACGAAGCTGCGCACGAAGTTGATCAAGCTGTACGTGCCGCCGGTCCAGCCGAGAAACGCGCTCGGCATGCCGCGCTCGGCGCGGGCTTCGGGCGTGGGAATCTCCCACAGCGGGCTGATCTTGCTGATGGTGTGAACCTCGTCGTCGAAGGGCAGCGGCTGAATGAAAAAGTCCATCGTGCCGTCGCGCCAGCTGGCGTAGTAGCCCTCGTTCTCGGCGCTAAACGCCGGCAGCTCGGTGTTGCCACTGGTAATGAGCGGCGCGAGGGCCGCCAGTAGCGACCAGGTGAGGGCAGGTTCTGCCGCCATCTTGTCGCGCAGCGGCTGCACGACGGCGAGGGCGTCGGCGTGGTGGTCGTCAGGGCTCGCCCCGGGAATGGCGAGCGCGGGCACCATGGTCAGCATCAGGTTCTGCGCGCCGTAGCGGTAGTCGTAGTTGGCGGCGCCGACCGCGTACCGGCCATCGGGGAGGCGACCGAAGTGGCAGCTCGCGCAGGCAAAGGCCAGGGTGCCGACCGTGCCCATCGGGGCTCCCGGCGCCATGCCGAGCGGCAGATTGTCGTCGGAGTAGGGGTCGAGAACCATCCCCAGCTTTTCGAACCCGGCCCCGACCTCGTCGGGAAAGCTCTCGATGGTCCAGGTGACGATGGGGCGCGGCACTCCGGCCGTGCCGAAGCCCTCGTAAAAGAACATCGCCTTGCCGCACATCAATCGCTTGCGCCGATCGTCGGGGTCGGCCCGATACTCGTCGCACGCGGTCTCGAGCGCTCCGTACTCGAGCAGCTCTTCGAGGTCGGCGGAGACGTTGACCAGTCCCTCGGATTCGTCCGGCAACGGCTCGAACGGATCGGTAACGCCGGGCTCGTCCGGCGGGCCGTCGTCCGGCGGGCCGTCGGGACGATCGGGCGGTGAATCGTCGTCGGGCACATCGTCGACCGGGCCCGGCGGTTCGCTATCGCAACTTGTCAGGGGCGAGACGGCAACGCCGCAAAGAAGGGCAAGAGCAAACCGCGAAGCAAACCGTGTAAGCGCCGTCATGGGCTCACAAGCTACACACGCGGGGCGTATCCTGCCCCACCGGAATTGACCGCTCGACTAGCTGACGCTATCTATCTGTTTAGAATAGGGATTTCGCGTTTTCTGCAAACCGCCCCCTGTTGCTGATCGCGAAGCGACCGGCAGCAGGGGGCAGCACGCTCACGTGCACCGCTCGCCGAACGGGACAACCGGCACGTTTCCCGCGACACGGGAACGACGAGCCCGTCCCCTCACCACTGTCGCGCGTGCCGCGGCTACGTGCGCGGCTGCACGGCGATCGTGCGACCGTGGGCGGATTCTTCGACGTGCATTGACGCGATTCGGGGACCGTGGTCGGCCCACCATTCCTCGGCCCGGAAAGGCTCGGGAGCAGAGATCGCCGCCAGCTCCTGCGAAAAAGCGCGAGCGCTCTCGGGGCGCCCTTCGGGGGATTTCGCAAGGCATTGAAGAATCAAGCTCTCAAGACTGGGTACCACGTTCTGGCCGAGTCTCAGACTTGGCGGCTCAGGTTCGTCGTGCAAATGCGATGCGCAGATCTCAATCACCGATGAGCCTTCGAACAGGTGCGTTCCCGTCAGCAGGTAGTAGGCAACGGCGCCGAGAGCGTAGAGGTCGCTTCGCGCGTCGACTCCATCGGGATTCCGCACTGTCTCTGGCGCCATGTACAGAGGCGTGCCGACGATCGCTCCGGCGCCGGTGAGGGCTGGCGACGGGGGCCCCGAGTCGACCTGCTTGACGAGGCCGAAGTCCAGCAGTTTGACGACATCTACGCGACCGCCTTGCCTGCACAGCATGATGTTGGATGGCTTGATGTCCCGATGGATGAGGCCGATCGAATGGGCCTCGTGCAATGCCTCGGCGCAATCGAGTAGAACGCGGAGAACTCTCGAGGCCGGCTGCGGGCCTGTCGCGACAACGACGTCCTCGAGAGTCGCGCCGTCGAGTAGCTCCATCGCGTAGTAGAAAACCCCGTCGGGCGTGCGACCGTAGTCGAACACGGTGACGGTGTTCGGGTGGGTGAGTTTCGCGGTGAGCCTGACTTCGCGTTCAAAGCGAGTGACGTCCGCCGCCGCGGCCCGGTCCGGCGGAAGCAACTTGACCGCGGTCGGGCGACGCAGCATGCCGTGGCGGGCTCGGTACACCACGCCCATGCCACCTTCGCCGAGTTTGCCCTCGAGGACGTATTGTCCGAGCCGCTTCATGTCGCGCACTTCTTGCCGCAAACCGTAGATCACGCGCGAGGCTACCGAGGTCGCCATGACGATTGCCATGCCCATGAACGTCGCTCCATCCACGGCCTGGGGGTCGAGCGGCGGCAAAAAATAGGCACACCCGACGTAGAGGACGGAAAGCGAGGCGACGCCGATGCCCGCGGTGCGCGCGACCGTGCTCGGCACGAGCGAAGCGCGCACAACCAGGATGAGGACGATGCCCAGCAAGCCGAAAACTGGCCGCAAGTCCACATGGTCTGCGTACGAATTGATGGCGACCGTGACGTAGCTCAGGGCCAGCGCCAGGGTGACGCCTACTTCGAGGACGACGGCTGCCGCGTAGGAAAGAGTGCTCCGTTTGAGGACCGCCCACACCGTGACTGTCCCAATGGTGACTGCCCAGCGGACGGCCAGAGCGACGCCCTCGAGGTTCTGCGGGGCGTCGTCGAGCAGACGGGGGGTGATTGCGTCGCTGAAATGAGCGAGAAGGTCCACCGCGAGCATGACCTGGACGTAAAGACGCGCCCGATGTTGCTGATCCCGGGCGCGGTCGAGGGTCTCGTTCATGGACCTACCTTCACAAGTCCTGCCGCGCGTCGCGCCAGAGCTCAACGGCGCGTTTTTCTTCTGCAGCATCAAGAAACACGGCGGCAAAGGCCGCCCGGAACCTCGGTGGTATTTGCTTTTCAAGCGCCTGTTGGTGACTCGTCCTGATGCGCCGGGCTCGGGGGCTGCGTGACGTCGACGCCCGATCTTCGGGCACTTGCGCCGACCTAATCACACGCCCCTAGGAGCCACCGTCGTCTAAACCGACATCGAATACCGACCATTCGGTCTCCCAGGTCCCCCAGACTTGGTGAGTGTTAAAGCCGCGTTGGGAGGAACCGACCCTTCCAATACGATGGCTGGAATAGACGGACGGAACATGCCCCGGCTCGATGTTTGCCTACCCGCGGAATTCGTCATCCTGCGCGGCAAATCGACTCATCGGATGGACGGAAACCGCGTGGTCCCCGCGCCGCCCGGGGCTGGCACCATTGTCGAAGGAAAGATCCTCGACGTGTCGGCCAACGGTGCCTTCATCGCGTGCGAGAAACCTCCGCCTCTCATGTCTCGCATGATGCTTCGGTTCTGGCTCGAGTCGTACGGCAAGGTGACGGGGGTCGCCTGGTGTATGTGGCAGCGCGAGCAAGACGAGCTGCTGCTTCACCCGAGAACGGTCCGCCCGGCGGGCGTCGGCGTTCTGTTCGAGCACATCCCGCTCGCTGCTCGAGTTGCCATTCACGACCGCGCGACGAAGGGCCACCTACGCGTGGTGCCCTCGAGAGCCGCGGGCTAAGGGTCGTCCTCATTCAACGAACCGAGACCGCCCTGAGGGGCTGGCAACGTTCGTTGTTCTCGGCTGCGGGAGGATCGGAGATAGACTGCTTGGTAACCTTTCGCGCGTGGAGGATATGAGCGACATGGAGTTCGTCGTGCGCCTGGTTGACGCCGGCAGCATGGCGCGCGCTGGCGCCGAGTTCGGAGTGCGCGGCTCGACGGTAAGTCGTCGGCTGAGCCGCCTGGAGACGCGTCTCTCAGTGAAGCTCATCAACGTGTCCACGCGGGGCATGGGTCTCACCGACGCCGGGCGCCTGTACTACGAAAAAGCGCAGCGGATCGTCGCCGACATCGCGGACCTGGAAGCGCAGGTGGAACAAAGCGACGGCACTCCGCGCGGCACCATCCGCTTCACCCACTCGCCCGGCTACGCGTTCGACCATTTCGCTCCCATCTTCACCGGCTTTTGCGCCCGGTATCCCGAGATCATCCTCGAGCACGACGAGAGCACCCGCTTCACCGACCTGATCGCCGGCGGCTACCATTGCGCGATTCGCAACGGACCAGTGAGTGACAGCGACTTGGTAGCTCACCGCCTCTGGTCTTTCGACCTCCATCTCTTCGCTTCGAAAGGGTACCTCGACACCCACGGGCGGCCCTCGTCCGCAAAGGAGCTCGCGGAACACCAGGGAGTCGCGGGTTTCGGCGGCGGCGACGCCTCGGTCGCGCTGTGGCCGTTGCGAGCCGGGGGCATGACGTCCGCGCGCCTGGCCTTCTCGTCGAACTCTATCGTCATGCAACGGGCCGCCGTCCTCGACGGCATCGGCATTGGATTGCTGCCCGACTCGCTGGTCGCAGCACACAGAACGGAGCTTGAACCGGTCCTGCCGGACGTGGTTGGCACCGCGGGAACGACGAACCTTGTCCTCCCACATCGCTCCAAGAACGACCCCAAGGTACGTGCGTTCGTCGATTTCGTGGTTCCGCGCCTGAAGGCCATCGACCTCACGCTGTTGGTCGACAGCTACCGCCCAGAGTATCGACAGGCGTAGGCGATCCCCTCGACGCATATCTGCCGTGCACCGAAGCGCGTATCTCGGCCCCTGAGCGCTCTCTATAGTTGGCGGAAGGGGGAGATCCATGACACGAACCGCGTTTTTGCTCGGCGTCTGCGCTCTGGCGGCCTGCGCGAGCGACACCACAGACAGCGACGACACCGGCAGCTCAACCCAGGACAGCGGCATCGACGGGGGCACCGAGCCTGCGGATGGCGACGACCCGAATGCGCCACTGGAAGGGACCTGGCGAACCGAGAACTTTCGCGGAGGCGCCGCCACGCTGACCCTCGAACACGGCAGTTTTGCCGCCGAGTTCATTGCGACAGAGTCAGGTCCAGAGGTGACCGGCGACTTCGAAGCGGTAGACGGGGTGCTGCGCCTCGACGATACCGGCGGCGCTTACGCTTGTCCACCGGGCGAGCGAAGCGGCGCCTATCGCTACACCGTCGAGGAAACCATGCTTACGCTGACAGCCACAGACGACCCGTGCGCACCTCGCAGTGAGTTCATGCAGTCGACCTGGCTTCGCCAGTCGGATGGATCGGACGTTGCGTCTGCCCAGCGCCGCTGACCACAAGACGAACCATGCAGATACACCTGTTTCCCGCATCGACCACCTCGCGCCCAATCCTTTTGCTTTGCGCCCAACACTCGATACCCGTCGAGTTTGTGGTCGTTGACATCACGACGGGGGCCCACTATCGGGAGCCCTTCGTGTCTCTCAATCCCAACAAGAAGATCCCAGTTCTGACGGACGAGTCGTTCGTTTTGACCGAAGGTTCCGCCATTCTCAAGTACCTGGCGTCGCAGTTTGCGCCAGAGGTCTACCCGGACGCTCTGCGACCGCGGGCTCTAGTTGATTCGAGGATGGACTGGTTCAACACGCTGTTCTACATGGACTACGGGTTCCATCTCGTTTACCCACAGGTTGTCCCCCAGCAAGATCCGCCAGCACCCGTGGTCCAAGAGGCCGTTCTTCGCGAGGGGCAGCGAAAGAGTCGAGAGTGGTTCACGGTGCTGGATCAGCACATCCTCGGCGGCGCAGCCCGTTACGTTTGCGGAGAAAAGGTCACGATCGCCGACTACCTCGGCGCGGCATACGTGTCGCTGGGAGACTTGATTGGCGTTTCGCTCGAGGCATACCCGAATGCCGCGCGCTGGATGGCGACGATGAAGTCGCTTGGTAGCTGGAGCGAGGTCAATCAGGCGTTCAACCAGTGGGTTGCCGCCTGTCGCGACCGGAGTTTCGTGACCATCTAGCAGCGGGCCGCGGGCAACCCGGGCACGTACCTCGGAGAGGCCGCGGCGCCGCGTTGTCGGGTTGCTGCACGGTTGGAGGGTGCGAAGTGCTCTCGCTCGAGAGGCGAGAGTTCGTCGTCGTAGTCTTCGGCTTTCCAGGCCCGCATGTCGTCGACGAGCCGCACAAAGCCAGGAACTTGACGGCCGTGGCTCATACTGCCTGGACGGATAGACCACGTGCGCGGTGTGGTTCAATCCCACCGCGGAAAGCAACTGCTCGAGGCTCTGCTCTTCTAGTTGCGCAATCCCCAGGCGTTCGAGCAAGACTCGCCCCAAGCCCCCAGCTCGTGGCACGCGAGTCGGGGCGAACGAGGACGAGGTGAGACTCGGGTTCGTCGAGTTGCCGGGTAACCGTGGAACGCGAGATACCCAGCGCCGACGCCGCCTCGCTCAAGCTAGCTGCTTCGACGATCTCGACGAACAGACGCATTGCGTTCAGGTCAAAGAACCGCTCAGCGTCCGTCAGCGCAGGAAAACGAGGACCGCGCGATCTGTATCAGATTTGCAAAGCTGCGTTGCGCCGTTGAGGCTTCTCGCATTTTGTCGTCTCGCTACAGTGTTTCGCGGGGGGGCGTGGATTGACACGAGTACATCGTTTTTTCTGGGCGGCGTTGGCCGTCATTGTCGGGGCGTGTACCGATACGTCGGCAACGACCGAAGGGGTTTGCGACGGCAAGGCGGCCGGGACCGAGTGTCGAGCCGCCTCCGGACCATGCGACACCCCGGAGGTTTGCGACGGAGTTTCCGCCGACTGCCCGCAGGACTCCTTCGAGGACAGCTCCATCGAATGTCGGGCAGCAGACGGTCCGTGCGATATCGCCGAGGTCTGCGACGGGACTGGCCCGGAGTGCCCAGCAGATGGGTTCGACGCCGTCTCCGAGTGCAGACCATCACAAGGAAGCTGCGACGTGGCCGAGTTCTGCGACGGTACCGGCGCCGAATGCCCGGACGATGCTCTGGCCAATGCCGGCACCGAGTGCCGAGCCGCCGACGGAATCTGCGATGCCGCCGAGGTCTGCGATGGCGCCAACCCAGCGTGCCCCGACGATGCCCGCGTCGCAGCCGGCACCGAGTGCCGTGCCTCGCAAGGACTGTGCGACCCGGCAGAGGTTTGCGATGGTCTAGCCGTCGATTGCCCAGGAGACGCCCTGGCCGATGCCGGCACCGAGTGCCGTGCCGCCGACGGGATCTGCGATGCCGCCGAGGTCTGCGATGGTGCCAACGCAGCGTGCCCCGACGATGCCCGCGTCGCAGCCGGCACCGAGTGCCGAGCATCGCAAGGACTGTGCGACCCGGCAGAGGTTTGCGATGGTCTAGCCGTCGATTGCCCCGGAGATGCCCTGGTCACGGCCGGCACCGAGTGCCGTGCCGCCGACGGGATCTGCGATGCCGCCGAGGTCTGCGATGGCGCCAACGCAGCGTGCCCCGACGATGCCCGCGTCGCAGCCGGCACCGAGTGCCGAGCCTCGCAAGGACTGTGTGACCCGGCAGAGTCTTGCGATGGTCTAGCCGTCGATTGCCCCGGAGACGCCCTGGTCGCGGCCGGCACCGAGTGCCGAGCCGCCGACGGAACCTGTGATGCCGCCGAGGTCTGCGATGGCGCCAACGCAGCGTGCCCCGACGATGCCCGCGTCGCAGCCGGCACCGAGTGCCGAGCCTCGGCATCGTTTTGCGACGTCGCCGAGGTGTGCGATGGAGTCGCCTCCAGCTGTCCAACCGACGTCGTCAAGGACGCAAACACCTGCGCGGTTTTCGTCGACCCCGACGGCGTGGACGCCTCGGGCTGTGGCACGGAATGGGGACCGCTGGCATGCGCATCCGTACAAGGCGGAGCCGATAGTGCCGTTGCGAACGGGGTGAGCCAGGTGTTCGTAAAATCTGGGACCTACCGCGCGACGGTGGCCGACGCCCCGGTCCTCATCGCTCCGGGCGGCGTCTCGTTTTACGGTGGCTTCGCCGGCACAGAAGCCACCTCGCAGGAGCGGGCCGCGCCCTTCCTGAACGAGACCGTCCTGGATGGCGACCTTACGGGCGATGGACCATCAGGTGACGACAGCGACAACGTGGTGATCGTCGCCGGTGACAACGTGGCCGTGACCGGGTTCGCGATTCAACATGGAACGTCGCAAGCGGACGCCGCAGCGGGTGCGGGCCTCCGATCGGAACAGCGCGCCGGCCTCTCCCTGACGGATCTGCGCATTCGCTACAATTCGCTGACCGGTACTGGCGGCCGGGGAGCGGGTGTCTACGTTGTCGGCGGAGACGTTCAGATGGATCGGGTGTGGTTTCTGCAAAACGTCCTCGCTGCGGCGGGACGAGGGGCGGGCCTTGCTGCGGAAAATACGGTGGTCGCACTATCCGACGTCGCGTTCGATTGGAACCGCATCGCCGAGTCTGGGCGTGGAGGCGGCATGTACCTCGAGGGCGGCACGTGCGAGATCAAGAACGCGTCGTTCCGCCGCAACCAGGTCGGTGACGAGACCGGAAGCGCCCGAGGAGGTGGTCTCGACGCGCTCGGGACGGAGCTGACAGCAGTAAACGTCGACTTCTTTGGCAACCGCGTCTGGGGCGCGCAAGCGCTCGGTGGTGGAGCGTCGATCGGACCAGGAAGCGCTCCGGTTGTCGTCGCCCACGCATCGTTCGCCCAAAATCGAACTGCGACCACCACGTCGGGCGCGGGGCTCTACACGGAGAAGACACTGACGGTTGTAGAGAACTCCGTGCTCTACGACAACGAAGGCGATGACGTGGCGCTTGGCGGCGCAGCGAGTCTGACGGTCGACAATAGCTGCGCACAGCTAGCGCTTGGCGGTATCGCCAACGTCACCGCAACGGCGGTGACACAACTGGCCGCGTCCCCCTTCGTCCTTGCGGCGAGCGGTGAGCTGTTTTTGTCCCCGGCGAGCGCGTGCGTAGACACCGGCTCGGACGCGCTGGCGACGAGTCGGTTCGCGCCGGACGATTGGGCCCAACTCACGACCCAACGTGCTGGAGCCCTGGACTTGTCGCCGGTCGACCCGGGGCGTCATTACGAACCGTCGGGGCTTTGGGTATCGACCCTGAACAAGGGAGACACCACCATTTCCTGGGAGATCTTTGGCGCGGATGGAGACGACCTCCAATGCGAGATGACGGAACTGGGAAGCGACTTCCGGTACGAACTAGGAACCGGCGAACTCGCGTCTGGAACGTTGGACCACGGCCTCGCGACGAGTGACCCCGAGCTCACACTTTCGTGTGAAGAGGGTGAGGCGATCGCCAGCGTTGCGGATGCACCCGGCGAGTGCCTCGCCTACTACCAAACCGAATCGGCGTGCCGCCCGCCGACGTTGGGTGGGGGTGGAAGCTCGGGAGGAGACGCCTTTCTCAGCCAGGCTTGTTTCGACGATTGTATCGACAACGCCGAAGCGGCCCGGGAGGAATGCGACCGGTGTGGTGACGCGAACAACCCCAACTGCGCCGGGCCGCTCCCTCCGGGCTGCACTCAGTGCAAGACCGCCGCGACCTGCGCGAACGAAGAGTTCGTAGCCAAGATCATCGTCTGCCCGCGAACCGACCCGAGCTCGTGTATTGAGGCCAAGAAACAGGCTTGCTGTTCCTTCTGAGGGAAGCGGTAGAATGCCGTGTCGGTGGATCATTTGCTTGACGGCGTCGCTCTTGGCGGCGTTCCTACCGGGCATCATCGTTTGCGTCGCGCGCGGGGGTCGCTGGGCCCGCATCAGCGGCAAGTTGTGGCGCAGCCGACGGCGCGAGGGCAGTCACGCGCACGCGGCCTGGCGTACCCGGGTCTACGACATGCGCCATTTCCGCGGCGAGTCGCGAGACGACGCGTTTCGCTACAGCACCCGCTGCGAGTGGGTCACTGCTGCGCGCGCGGCGCTCTACCTGGGCTGCGCCGTCGTCCTTTTGGCAGCGCCCGTCTGGATTGCTAAGGCGATCAGCCACGCATGCAGTCGATAGGGATAGCAGCGGAAAGCCCGACGATTCGCGACTCTCCTTGACCGGGCGTTTGTCGGATAGCGTTCCGGCTCGCCCATGCAGTGGCGTCGTTCGGGCCCCCAGGCCCGGAGTCCGCCAATAACAAAGGTGTCGCCGCGCGCCCGACGCGCGGCTCGCCTAGGGATTTCGAGCGGGACCGCGCTTCGCGAACTGCGCCGCGACGAACGCGAGGCTCTCGGGCAAGCGCTTGCGAACGAACGCCGGGTCGTGGCGGCCCTCGGTCAAAGTGAAGGCGTGGGGGACGTCGCGCGCGGCCAAGAGGTCGTGCACGTACTCGGCCCCGACGTTGAGGCGAAAGCCATCTTCGGTGCCGCAGTCGAGGTAGAGGGCGGGCGCATTGGGCTCGACCTCGGCGACCAGGGCGGCGGGGTCGTGCGCCTTCCAGTTGTTCAGGTCGGTACCGAAGATGCGGCGATACAGCACCCCGAAGCGCCCCAGTCGAGCCATCCACGACTCCGCGTCATCGGCGATAACGGCGGCGTCGACGCCGGCGTAAGGGTCGGGCCCGGCGTAGCGCAGCGCAGCCACGCCGGCGTGGCTGACGGCGGTACCGAAGACCTCCGGGTGGCGCATGGACAACATGAGCGCGCCGAAGCCCCCCATGGAAAACCCGCCAATGGCGCGCATGGTGGAGCTGGCGACCGTTCGATAGGCCTCGTCGACGTGCCGCACCAGGTCTGCGGCGATGTAGTCCTCGTAGCGGGCGCTGCGCACGCAGTACGTGGCCATGTCGGCGGCCCGACCAAACGGCCGGGGACCGGCCATGCACTGGTCGTAGTCGACCTCGCCGACCCAGTTGGCGTAGAAGCTATCGTCGCCGTCGGGCATGACCACGATGGCTTCAAACGCCGCGGCGTCGGCCGCCTCGACCAGACCGAAACCGGGCCAGTTGTCTTCGTCTCCGCCCAGGCCGTGCAGCAGGTACAGCACCGGGTAGCGCCGGTCCGGGTTGGCCTCGTACCCGGCGGGCAAATAGATGTTGTAGCGCTTGTCGACGCCGAGCGAGGCCGAGGAAAACGTCGCCGCGCTCAGGGTTCCCCCGGCGGGGGTCTCGGTGGGCGGAGCGGGCGCGACCGGGGCCGGAGCCACGTCGGCGCCCTGGGCGTCGCCGGCCTGCGGCGAGGGCGCGGGGGCTTGCTTCGAGCAGGCGGCGAGCGCGAGTCCCGCGGTGACGACGAACGCAATCCGGCAAACAGCCATGGGGCGACCGTACGGCAATCCCGAGGGAACCAACAGGCCCGAGCGGCGGCGGTTTCTCGAGGTCAAACCCTCGTCGAACGCCGGACAAAAGGCCAATCCGGCGGCTGCGTCCAGTCCCGATCCCGCGGGATTCACGTGACATTCCCATCGCGAGACCGCGAGCGGGTTCGCCACACACGAGTGGTATCGGATCGGTGTTTCGTCGGGAGACAACGAATGCCTATTTCCGGACACGTTCGAGAACTTCCCCTCGCCGACCTGCTGCAAACCCAAACGCAGACGCGGCGAACCTCTCTGGTCGTAATGCGCGGCACGCGCGCCGACGGTTCCATTCAGATCCGCCGCGGCGACATTGTCGCGGCGCGCTACGGCAACCTCCGCGGCCGAGACGCCGTGTACGCGTTGCTCGGCGCGCCAGACCTCGAGTACCGGGTCGAGGCCGACTCGGACACCGGCGAGCCGGCGACCATTCACGAATCGTTCGGGGGCCTGGTCCTCGAAGCGGCGCGCCTGCACGACGAGGGCGCAACGCCCCGGGTCCGGGTGGCCGCCCGCGCGACGGTGCCCGAAGCCTTCGCCCCCCACACCGGCTCCAAGACGTGGAAGATCGCGGTGCCGGCCGTGCTCGGCATCGCCGCGATCGTCGCCACCTTTCTGATTCTGCGGACGGGAGCCGGATCCGCCGACCGCGGGCTGGACTCGACGCCGGTCGCCGGCGCCGGGCTGGGCGCCCGAGCCCCGGTGGACGTGGCCACCCTCGACGGGCCGCAAGACGCGCGGCCGCGCCTGGCCCACAGCATTGCGCCCGCGACACCTCGCGTGGGGCTCGCTATTGCGCCGACCATCGTCTGTCGGGTCCTCGTCGACGCCACGGGCCGGGTGGTCGACCAGAGGATCTACCGCAGCCGCCTCGAACTCGAGGCGTTCGAGATCGCCGCTCTCGAGGCCGTGGCCAAGTTTCGCTTCGAGCCCGCCAGAAAAGACGGCGCGCCGGTCCCGGTGTGGATGAACGTACCGGTTCGCTTCGACAGTCCCGGTGAACCGGACCACGAGATCTGGATTCGCGGCTCGGACACGATTGGCGGCGCCCTGGCCCCCGACCTGGCGGCGGCCTTTATGGCGCGCCATCCAGACACGCGGGTCAATGTCGAGGGCCTGGGCTCGAGCACCGCGTTTTCGAGCTTGTTCGACGGCACCGCCGACTTCGGCGCATCGTCTCGGTCGGTACGCGCCGACGAGCTCGAGCGCGCCCAAAACCTGGGCATCGAGCTTCGCGAGTACGTGCTCGGCTACGACGGCATCGCGGTGATCGTCCACCACGCCAACGACCTCGACGCCCTCTCCGTATCCGACCTCGCCGCCATCTACACGGGCGAGGTCGACAACTGGTCGCAGGTCGGCGGTGACGACCGCGCCATCGTTCGGGTGAGTCGCCCGAGCTACTCGGGCACCCACTCCTTCTTCGTCGACCGGGTGTTGCGCGCCGGCGACCGGTCGAGGTCGGCGGCTCTGGCCGACGACACGGAGTACATCGAGAGCAACGAAGACATCGTCGACCGGGTCTCGAAGACCCCGGGCGCCGTTGCCTACGTCGGGCTGGGCTGGGCCGGAGATACGACCCGCACCCTTGCGGTTGCCTCGGGCCCGGACTCCGAGGCGGTTGCGCCGTCGCCGACCACCATCCGCGATGGCACCTACCCCATTTACCGGCCGCTCATGCTGTACACGCGCGGCAAACCAACCGGCAAAGCCGCCGAGTTCCTTGCGTTCGTTCTGGGCGACGAAGGCCAGGCCCGGGTCGAAACGAACGGCTTTTCCCGCGGCGACGGTATGGGCATGCAGCTGGACGCCGAAAGCAGCGGCGATTCCGACACCGAGGCCAGCCGCGGGCCCTCGGTTGTGCGCGTGTACTTCAAAGCCAACAGCAGCAATCTCGACCGCCAGAATCGCGCCGCCGTCGTGGCCCTGGCGCGCGCACCGGAAAGCCGCAACCGGCGCTTTTTGGTTCTCGGCCACGCTGACTCCGAAGGCGATCGGGAGGTCAACGAAGGCCTGGCGCGATCCCGCGCCGACCGGGTCGCCCGGCTGCTCACGCGCGAGGGCATCGACGAGGACCGGGTGCGCGTCGATCAGGCGGCGGGCGCGCTGCCGGTTGCCACCAACACGACCGCCCGCGGCCGCAAGGCCAACCGCCGCGTCGACATCCTGGTCGTGGATCTCGAATAGCGCCGCGCCCCGGCCCCCCGGCCTACACTCGGGGGCATGACCGCCTCTGCACCGCCCGGGTTCGACTGGGCGCAGCTCGTCGATCACTGGGTGCAGTCGTTTGGCGGCTGGACGCCTCTCGCCGACGAGCTGATTCGGCGCCTGGGCCTCGCCGGCGGCGACGCCCCCGACCTGGACGCGGCACACAAGGGGCTGCGGCGTCTCGCCAGGCGCGAGCAACAAAGCGGCGGACAATACGGCCGCTGGCTCCTGCGCCACTTCGGCGTCCCGGAAGACGCCCGGGCCCGACTGCGCTGGCTGGCGCAATACCACAGTCGCTTTTCGGACATGCCGACTTCGGTCCGGCGCGACCAGCTGATCCAGTGGGACCGGCCGCCGACGTCGGAGTCCACGGCCATCGCGTGGGTCCACGTGGGCCTGGCGTCGATTCATCACCGCCGGCGGGAAACCGACGACATGCTGCGGCGCCTCGAGGCCGCCGAGCGAGCGGCATCCTCGGCGCCGAGCGCCGCCCGCGTGGAGACGTTGCTGCTGCGAGCGCGGGTCGCCTCGGACGCCGGCGACTACGATCGGGCCCGCACCTGCTTTGACGAAGCCGAGCCGCTCATCGGCGCCGACGCCGACGGGCTTTGCTACCGCACCCGGCTGTGCGGCCAGCGCGCCTTCGTGCTGGCCCGAGTTCGCGACGACGACGACCGCTTTGACGACGTGCGCACTCTGTTCGAGGCCCTGCCCGCCGACTCGGGGATTCCGTTCGTCGACTACCGCCGGGCCGCGGGCCTGGCGTTCGCAACCTGGCGGCTCGGCGACAACGACCGCGCGACCGCGCTGGCGAGGCAAGCCCTCGAGCACGCTGGCGACGGCGGCTTCGTTCGCTTTCGCGCCATGGCGCTCAACATGCTTGCGCGCATCGTCGGCGGCGATGAAGCGCAAGCCCTTCGCGCCCGGTCCGCCCGCATGGCCGATTCGATCGAAGACGCCCACCTCGGAGAAGTCGCCCGGTTTTCGCTACGTTAAGTCGCGATCGCCCCCCCGCTACCAGCGATGTCCCAGATCGTGTCCTCGGCGTTTCGCCCGCCGCATGGCTTGCTGTCGGCGAAACCAAAGAGAGAAAGAACATGAAGAGAGACATCATCATTGGCGACATTCACGGCTGTTTCGACGAGCTTTGCCGGCTCCTCGACGCCGTGGGCGCCACCGACGCCGACCGCGTTATATCCGTCGGCGACCTGGTCGACCGCGGCCCCGACTCGCCCCGCGTCTGGGAGTTTTTGCGCGACCGCCCCAACACCGTGGTCATCTCGGGCAATCACGAGCGCAAGCACGTTCGCGGGGTCCTGAGCCTGTCGCAGGAAATTGCCCGGCTGCAGTTCGGCGACCGCTATCCGGCGTTCGTCGAATGGGCCGCGTCGCTGCCGTACTTCTTCGAAACCGAGCACTGCCTGGTCGTGCACGGCGGCTTCGATCCCGACCTCCCCCTGGCGAAACAGCGCGAGGAGGTCTTGTGCTCGACCATGTCCGGCGAAAAGACCCTGAAGCGAAAACTCGGCGGCGCCGACTGGGCGGCCCGCTACCGCGGCAAAAAGCCCGTCGTCTTCGGCCACCGAGTGGTCGGCGACGCCGCCACGCACTGGAACGAGCGCGCGTGGGCCATCGACACGGGTGCCTGCCACGGCGGCTACCTCTCGGCGCTGGTGACGCCGGGCTTCGACGTCACCCGGGTCAAGGCCCGAGCAAACCACTGGAAAGAGCAGCGGCGCGCGTGGGCGCGCCCCGTCCTCGAAGCGCGGCCCTGGCACTCGTTTCGCCACAAAAAGCTCGATCGCGAGCTCAGCCTGCTCGAGTCGGGGCAGTCGAAAACCGGTCGGGACTTCGCCGCCGAGATCCGCGCGTGGCTCGAAGCGCTCGACGCCCGGCTGCCCGCGCTCGTCGAACGGGTCAACGCCCGGTGCCGAGAGCTGGAGGCTCAGTTCGCCGACAAAGCTCTGAAGCGAGCCATCGCCGCCGAGCCGCTGTCGTCGCTGCTGTTCGCGGCCCGCGCCGGATCCCTCGACCCGGCGGCGATCAAGTCGAAGCTGCAAACGCCAGAGGCGATTGCCAGCGCCCTCGAGGCTTGCGGCATTTCCGCCCCGCGGCGGAGCTAGCGCTGGCGACAACGAAGCGCACCGTGCCCCGGGACCTAGAAGTCCTGGGGCACGAGTCTGTCGAGGCTTCGACGACCGACGTAGGGCACAAAGCCAAGCTGCCGAGCCCGGCGCGCAAAGGCCCTCGCCCACGCGCGCCGGGTCAGGTACTCGACCGAGAGCACGGGTTTGCCGGCCCGGCGAAACACCTGTAGCTCGGCCAGGGTTTGCCTCTGCACGTTGAGCGGATTGTCTTCGTCGGCGTCGCCGAAGTGGAACGTGTCCTCCGCGGCGAGAGCGTCCACGGCGGCGAGGTAGCGAGCTCGCAGGGGCGCGTCGAGCCGCGTCAGAATGCCGGGCCCGTTTTGCGGAATGACGACAAAGCCGCGCCGCTTTCGCTCGGAGCGGGCGTAGTCCGCCAGGCGAACGACCAGGCGAGCCATGTCCGTCGGGGCGCTCGCGCGCGCGGCTCCACCGCCGCCCGGCGAAAAGTACTCGTAGGCATCGACGATATCGAGATACACGCCGTCGAATCCCGCATCGATGATTCGATCGAGGTAGCTCCTGGACGGACCTCGGCGAACGCCGAACAGAATCCGCTGCCACGCGGGCTCCCAGTACTTCACCTTGTGGTTGTCGGGCCAGTCGGGGTTGGCCGCAACGACGAACGCCGGCGGCTTGCCCTTCCAGGCGCGCCAGTAGAATCGATACGTCTCGGCCTCGCCGATACTGAGGTACGCAACCACCAACCGGCGCTGCCCGTTGGGTTTGCGCTTGAGGGTCGCCACTTCCCTGGCGGTGAGCTCGCGCCCCTGGGTTGCGTGGTCGATCACGAGCAGGTCAAAGGGCGAAGCCCGCAGGCGCGCCAGATCCAGGGGCCCGTCGTCCGTCCCCTGCAGCTGATAGCCCCACGACCCGACCGCGTCCAGGCGCGCGGCGCGCGAGCCATGGGAGGCCGCCGCCGTCGCGCCGCTTCGGGACACACAGGCCAGGGCCAACAGCAGGGCGATGAAGGAAAGCGGGAGTGGGTAGCGGGTCATGGGGGCCCGAGCGCCGGGCGCTCGGCCACCTTCTCTATCAATCCGAGTGCCAGCGTTCGCCGCACGACGAGGACCCAAATCCCGGGCCACTGCCGGCCCGGCTCGGCCCGAGCGCCCGGCGGTCATGGACGACTGACCCCATCGATTCGGGGGCGGCGTCACCAGGGGCAACTGCCCCGGACTACGGCCGGTTGACGCGTTGGTCCGCAAAAAACTCACACTTGCCGTTGGACCTATTGGCCGAGCGCGACTGGCACATCTCGTGCTCTCCGAGGTCAACAGTGAGCACTGGACTCTCCAGACCCCAGCGTCCCGATGCACTCGGTGAGGACAACGTTCCCCGTGCTCCCGGGCGCTCGAAAGGACGGCTGCGGCGCGGGTGGAGGTGCCGATGATCGACGAGCTGGACCGGCGCACTCTCGTGCGCGCCGGCATCGCGGGCGCCGTGCTGGCCACCCTCGCGCTGGTCGCCGCAACGCCGTCGAACTCCGCGCCCGCCGGCCACCGAGCTGTCGATCGCGACGTGCTCGAACCCCGGCGCTTCACCATGGCTCAGACCTTCGACGGCCCCCTCGAGCACGAGCAGCCCCGGCGCCTGCTGGGTCTGTACGACAGCTCTGAGACCACCTGGGGGGAAAGCGATGACGAGCGGCCGCCCCGCGTACCGGACACCAGCGGCACGTCGCAGATTCACCGGGTCGTCGAGCTGCCGCTCAATCACCTGGGCCTGGCCATCGATTACCTCGACGTCGCGACCCAGAAGCTTCCCGACCCCGCTCGAATGCGCCGGTACCGCGGCGTGGTGACCTGGTTTCGCGACGAATCCATGAAGCACCCCGAAGCCTATCTTCGGTGGATTCTCGCCCAGCTGCGCCTCGGCACCCGCATCGTCGTGCTCGAACGCCTTGGCGCCCGACGGACCCACGACGGACAGCCGGTCTCGCGCGAGCTCGTCGCCGACGTCTTCTCGGCGCTCGGAGCGCGGCTTGGAGACTCCGCGACCGACGACCCGAGCGCCATCCGCATCGCCTGGTTCGACAGCGAACTGCTCGCCTTCGAACGGCCGCTGCCGGCCCGTCTGCCCCACTTCGAAGCACTCAGCGCCCGCAAGGGCACCCGCGTACTCGCCCGCCTCGAGCGCAGCGACCTCGACGGTGCCGGGCGCTCCCCCGGCGGTACGAGCAGCGACGCCGCCTTCGTTAGCGACGCCGGTGGCTTCGTCGGTCCCGGCCTCGTCATCGCCGAGGAACGCCTGGGTGACCGCTACGTGCAGCGCTGGCTTTTAAACCCGTTCGACTTCTTTGCCCGCGCTCTCGCCATCGAAGACTGGCCGCGCGTCGACTTCACGACCAAGAACGGCAAGCGTCTGTTCTACAGCCACATCGACGGGGACGGACTGGAAATGATCACCGAGCTCGACTACGAAACCCGCTGCGGCGCCGTGGTCCGCGACCAGATCCTCGAGCGCTACCCGCTGCCGTTCACCGCGTCGGTCGTCGTCGGCCTGACCGCGCCGCCCCCCATCGGCAAGGGCACGCCGCGCGATGTCGAGGTAGCCCGGTCGATCTTTGCCCTCGACAACGTCGAGATCGGCAGCCACGGCCTCGCTCACCCCATGAACTGGCGAGGCGGCGATCGGGCCGAGGTCTCCGTGCCCGGCCTCGCCGACTACCACCTCGACGGAGCCCACGAAGTCGCGGAATCGGTCGCCTACATCGACGAACACCTCGCCCCGCCCGACAAACGCTGTGAGATCATGCTGTGGACGGGCTGGTGCAACCCAAGCGAGAGCCAGCTGGACGTGGCCTACGAGCTTGGCCTTCGCAACCTCAACGGCGGCGACCCGCGCATGGACGCGCACTACCCGTCGTACGCCCACCTGGTGGCACCGGTCCATCCCGTCGGCAACAGCTTTCAGTTCTTCACCTCCGCAGCCAACGATTTCATCCTCACCGATGAGTGGACGCCGCCCTACTATCGGTTTCGCAACGTTGTTCAGACATTCGTTGCAACCGGACAGCAAAGGCGAATCCTGCCGGTCAACGTCTACTTTCACTTTTACATCGCCCGCAACCGCGCCGGCCTTTCGGGGCTGCGCGACGCCCTCGACTGGGCCCTCGAGCAGGACCTTGCGCCCGTGTTCGCCAGTGAGTACGTGGACATTGCGCGCGACTTTCACCACGCGCGGCTCAGCCGCCCCCAGGCCGATACCTGGCGCGTTCACAAAGGCCCCGCCCTGCGCACGGTGCGCTTCGCCGGCGAGGTGTTCGTCGATCTCGAGCGGTCGCGCGAGGTGCTCGGTTACGTATTCAACCGCGACCTCGGGGTTACCTACGTCCATCTGACGGACGCGCCGACGTCGGTCATCGCGGTCGGTCAGGTGCCCGACACAAGCGTGTACCTGCGCGAGGCGACCCACGACGTCGACGCGTTGAACGCAACCCGCGACCGCATCGCGTTCTCGACCCGCGGCGTCGGCAACGCCGAGTTCGACTTTGCAAACGCGGGCCCCAACGGATCGTTTCGCCTCGAGGTGGCCGGCAGCGATGCGGTCGCCGAGCCCGACAGGGTCATCCGCGCAACCAGCGACGGCGTCTTGCGCCTGCAGCTTTCTCTCACCTCCGGCAAACCGGTTTCGGTAGCCCTTCGCAGGATTGGCGAATGATTCGGCCCCGCATCCCCCTCAAAGTGTGCGCGGGCATCGCGGCCTTCTTGCTTCTCGGCAGCGCCGCGGTCGTGGCGGCGTATCCATCGCAACGACTCCTCGGCGCAATGTTCGAGGCCGACCGCAACCTCAACCAGGCCCTGCTGTTCTACCGCTCGTGGGTCGAGGACAACCCCCGCGACTTTGAAGCCCGCTGGCACGTTGCCTCGCTCGAGCTCGCCGTCGCTCGCCCCGGACAGGCCCAGCGCACCCTCGAAGCCATGGCCGCCGACTGGCCCAACAATCGGGATGTGCTGGAAAAGCTGGTCGAAATCGAAGACAGCCTGCTGCACGTGCGGGGCGTGATTCCGCGACTCGACGCCATCGCCGCGCGCTATCCCGACGACGTCGCGACTCTTCGCCGCCTGGCCGATCACCAGCGCTGGTTCGGCAATAGCGACGCGCTGCTCGCAGCGCTCGAGCGCCTGGCCGTTCACGAGCAAGCGTTCGAAGAGCGCGTCGAGCTCGCCGACATTCTGCTGGCCAACCGCGACTACGACCGGCTCATCGAGTTCTTTGCCCAAAACCCGGTCGCCAGCCCGGCCCCCGAGGACGACACGCGGCTGTTCGTCGCCGAAGCGCAGAAACGCTCGAACCGGCCCGAGCAGGCCAGCGAAACCCTGCTGGCCGTCCTCGCGGACCGACCGACGCACGGCGACGCCCTCGAGGAGCTGGCCCGCCTGTGGTCCGATCGCGATCGCCCGGATATCGGCGAGTCGTATATCGCCCGCGCAACCGCTGTCGATCCACAGCGGCGGCGCGCGGTGACCGCGGGTCTGTACGCGACCGCCAGCGAACGAGCCAGAGCCCGCGGTCAGCGGCAGCGCGCGGTGGTCCTGGCGCGGCGGCGCGTCGCCATCGAACCCGACAGCGTGAACGCGCGACTGGCCCTGGCCGATCTCTTCGGCGACCAGGCCGACGCGATGGCGGTGATCGAGCTCCAGGAGTTGAGCGAGCGCCGCCCGGAAGACCCGTCGGTGCGACGCCTGCTCGGCGAGCGACTGTCCTGGCTCAACCGACCGCACGAGGCGCTCGAAGCCTTCGACGCCGCGGTTCTACTGGCGCCCGACGACATCGGGACCCGGCGATTGCGCGCCGACGTTCTTCGCGCCAGCGGCCGCCGAAGCGCCGCCGTGGCCGAGTTCCGCGACATCGCCGAGGCCACGGGCTCGGCAACCGACGCCGGGCGACTGTTCGACGTACTGTTCGAAGAAGGCCTGTACCGCAAGGCCATTTCGGCCGCGTCGCGACTGCGGCGACCGAGCTCGCGTCAGCGACGAAACCTGGCGCTCGCGCGAGCCTGGTCCGACGACTGCGCCGAAGCCATCGAGCCGCTTCGCGCGTTGAGTCCGGCGCGACAGGCCGACACAGAGGTGTGGCGCGCCCGGCGTGACTGCGCCATCGCGCTCGGCGACCTCGACGACGCGTTGCTCGCCTCCGAGCACCTGCGCGCGCACAAACGAGCGAGGCAACGCCCGTGACTCGGCGAATCGCGCTCGCTCTGTGTCTCGCGGCGACCGCCGCCTGCGCCGTCGGTACGGCGGGAACGGCGACGCCCCGGGTTCCACATCCGCTGATCGCCGCGGGGAACGACGCCCATGCGGGCGACGGGCTGACGCCGGCCTCGCCCGAACAGCCCCTGGGCGCTGCGGACGAACGCGAGCTCGCCATCGCCTCGCTCATGGCAGAGCGCGGCCAGTACGCCGACGCGATCGGCGTTCTCGCCGCCCTTCACGAACGCAACCCGGACCACGCCGGCGTGCTCGAAGACCTCGTGTGGGCGTGCATTCCAGCGCCGGACTGCCGACCACGGCTGCCCGGTCTCGCCGACGCACTCGCCGCCCACGTCGCCGATTTCCCGGGCGATCTCGGCCGCCGTCTCACTCTTGTCGACCTTCTCGAAGCGGCGGGCGCCGATGGGCGCCGCCGTCGACAGGTCGCCGCCCTGCTGCGCGACTTTCCCCCGACCGCCGAGGGCTGGATCCTCGCCGCCGAGCTCGCGCTTGCCGACGACGACCTCGATGCGACCGCCGAACTCCTTGCGCGCGCTTCCGCGCGCGAGTTCTACGACCCCGACAATCGCGAGCGGCTCGACGAAACTCGAATGGACCTGGCCGCCGCCGCTGACGAACGCCGCCGCGTCGCCGCTGACGAACGCCGCGAGCGCCGCCGCGCCAAGGCCCGCCGCCGGCGAGCGTCGTCCCGGCAGTCATTCTTCTTGCGCCTGGAGGACGGCGATGATTTCTGAAACGACCCGCGACACGGTACTCGAGAGCGCCGCCCTGGGCCTGTGTCTGTTGCTCGGCAACGCCATCTTCGTCCCCGAGCAGCCCGGCTACAGCGATCTGCAGATTCACCCCGGCCTGCTCGCGGTGGCCCTGGTGGCGTTCCGCTACGGCCTGGGTGGCGCCCTCATCGCGGTGCCGACCACAACCGCCGCCCACTGGACGGCCGTGCTCTTGCTCGACGACCGCGCCGGCCTGGTCACCCTGGTGCGGGGCGACTACGCGACGCCGGTTCTCGCGTTCTGCGTGCTCGGCGCGGTGTGCGGCGCCCTGGCCGAGAGCCACATCAGCGCCCTGCGAACGGCCCGTCGAACCATCCGCGCACTCGAGGAGCAGGCCCAGGAGCAATGCGACGAACTCGAGTCCATGCGAGACACCAACGCCGTGCTCGGCGAGCGCATCGTCAGCGCGCGCCACTCGATCCCCACCCTCGCCCGCATCTCGCGACAGCTTCACCAACGCCCGGGCACCGCGGCGGCCGCGCTCGGTCCGCTCCTCGGCGAGATCGTGGGCGCCGGGGCGGTGTCCGTGTGGTCCGGCTCTCCGCTACGCTGTGTCGAGCGCTGGGGCGCCCGCCGATCGCGCACCAACGGCGATAGCGTCGCCCGACTCGGCACGGCGCTGCAGGGCGGCGACACCCTCGCCCTCGAGGACGTGCCGAAGACCCAGCGGGATCCGAGAACGCCGTTCTTGCTCGGCCGTTTCGGGCCGTCGACCCGCCCGTACTACGTGGCCGTGGATCACATGGATCTCGACGACTACGACGCCACTGCCCGGGAGCTCTTCGACGTCATCGTGGCCTGGTCTCACGACCTCACTGCCCTCGACGGCGACCGCCAGCCGCGCGCTCTGCCCCCCTCTCGGCTCCCGGCCAGCCGCCCGCGAGCGCGCGGCACCGCGGCACCGCCTCTCGCGCCGGCGCGCGCAGAGCGCCCGCGCCCGCCGAGCCCGCCGCGGCGAAGCCATCAGCGCGATGTCGCCCCCCTGCCTCGTCCCGGCGCTGCCCCGCCGTCGCTCCCCCGTCCCCGCAACCTCGCGCCCGCAACCTCGAAACGACCGCCCCATGAGCCCTCCTCTCCCCACCGCACCTAGCGCCTCGGCCCACCGCTGGCTGTTTCTCCTCGCCGCCGGCGGCGCCCTCGAAGCCGCGGCCCTGTGGCTGGCCGCCACGTCCTCCTGGTACGCGCCCCTGATCGCCCATCTCGCGGCCGTCGGCACCACCGCCGAAGCGGTCGCCAGCCGGGCGCCTGGCTCCGAGCGCACCGGCGCAGCGCGCGCGGTGTGGGTTGCCGGCGTGGCCGTACCGTTCGCCACGGTCGCGATCGGTTTCCTGGTCGCCTGGGCGGTGCGCCGCGACACTCGCGCTGGCGCGGGGCACTCGGCCGAAGACGAGCGCCGAAACCAGGCCGCCGGCGCAGCCGCGGCGCGGGCCCGGCGGCGCACCGTGCCCAAAGGCGCGCTTTCCGTTCGCGACGCGCTCGAGGCAGCGGACTCGCAAACTCGACTGGCCGCCATCGAAACCCTGCGCGACCGCCGCGGCGATCGGTCCATGAAGGAGCGGGCCGAAGACCGGGTCGAAGACCGGGTCGAGGCTCGGGTCCACACGCTGGTCGCGGCGCTGGACAACGCGTCGTTCGAGGTCCGCACCCAGGCCGCGCAGCAGCTGGAGGAAGTCGGCGCGAGTTACTCGCGCAGGCTTGCTGCCTTGCGGCGCGCCTGTGCGCCCGACATCTGCCGACCCGAGGTTCGCTTCGAGCTCATCGACCTGCTGCTCGCCTACGCTCGGCTCGCCCTGCACACCGACGAAGGGCGGCGCGCTGTCGCTCGCGAAGCCGTCGCCCAGGCGCGCAAGCTGCCTCGCGCGCACGGCGGCGGCAAGGAGACCGAGCTGCTGCTGCGCAGCCTCCTGCTCGCTGGCGAGGTCCGCGACGCCGAGCGCGCGGCCGCCAGCCTCGACCGCCGGACGCCGCTTTCCGCGCCGCTTCGCCGCGCGCTCGCCGACCTGCGCTTCGCCCTGCGCGACGTCGAGGGCGCCCGAGCCCTGCTCGAGTCCGGCGCCCAGCGCACCGGGGCCGCCCGCGCCGTGAGCCACACCTCGTGATCGGCTTCATCGATGCGTTCCGGCGCCGCCTCGACCGGCCCTCGCCGCACACGGCTCGCCGGCCCGTCGGCGAGGTCCCCGTCGCCGACGTCTGCCTGATTCTCGAGGGCACCTACCCGTACGTGCGCGGCGGCGTATCGTCGTGGGTGCACCAGCTCATCGGCGCCCTGCCGGACACGACGTTTTCCCTGCTCGCCGTCTCGGCCAGCCGGGACGCGGGCGTTGCCCCCGGCTACGAGCTGCCCGACAACGTCGTTTCCTTTGCCGAGGTATTCGCACACGAGCTCGTCGCGGACCGCAGCGCGGGCTGCCCCCGCAAAAAGCGGGAAGCGGCGTGGAAGACCCTGCGCGCGTTTCACGAGCGCGGCGGATGCCCGCGGCGACAGCTATTCGGCGCAATGCTCGAAAACACCGCGCATCCGGGAAAGGCGGCCATCAGCGTCGAAGACGCGTTCTACTCGCGGGAGAGCTGGCAGTTCATCACGGACCGCTTTCGCTCCGGCGACGACAGCACGTCGTTCCTCGACTACTTCTGGACCTGGCGCGCAATTCACGCGCCGCTGTTTCAAACCCTTGTGGCGGAGATACCCCCGGCGCGGGTCTATCACGCCGTGTCCACGGGCTACGCCGGACTGTTGGGAGCCGTTGCCAAACACCGCACGGGCCGGCCCCTGTTGCTTACCGAGCACGGCATCTACGTGCGCGAACGCGGCATCGACATTGGTCAAGCCGACTGGATTTACGAAGAGCCGGCCCTGGTGCGTACCGCCGAACCCGATCGCAGTCGCCTCAAGCAGCTGTGGCGCGACTTCTTCGCGACGATCGCCGACATTGCGTACCAGGCCGCCGACGAGGTCATTACCCTGTCAGAGGCCAACCGAGAGCTTCAGTTCGTCCTCGGCGCCACACCCGAGCGCAGCCGCGTCATCCCTAACGGGGTCGACGTGGCCCGGTTCGCACCGCTGCGCGACCAGCGCCGCCCCCGCGACAAGCGCCGCATTGGCTTCGTCGGGCGCGTGGTTCGCATCAAGGACGTAAAGACGCTGCTGCGCGCCTTCGCCCTGGTGTGCGAAAAGCTCCCGGACGTCGAGCTGTGGATTGTCGGCCCCATGGACGAAGATCCCGACTACGCGCGGCAATGCCGGGACCTGTGCCGCGACCTCGACATCGACGGCTCGGTTCGATTCACGGGATCCCGCAACGTCGACAAGATCTACCCGGAGCTCGACGTCATGGTCCTCACGAGTATCTCCGAGGGGCAGCCGCTAACGATTCTCGAGGCGGCGTGCGCGGGGGTACCGACCGTGGCCACCGACGTGGGCGCCTGCCGCGAGCTGTGCGAAGGCCGCACCGAGTCGGATCGAGCCCTCGGGCCAAGCGGCCTGGTCACTCGAATCGCGCGCCCCGACGAGACCGCCGCCGCCCTGCTGTCGATCCTGAACGACGACAAGCTCCGCGAGCAAATGTCGCGGGCCGGAGCGCAGCGAGCCGAAGCCTGCTATCGGCAAGAGTTCGTCGCCAACGAGTACGGCGCCCTGTACCGCGAGCACGGGTCGGACTGATGGCCGGCATCGGTTTCGAGCTCAAGCGACTCCTCGCACGCGGCACGCTTCTATCGGTATCCCGCGCCTATTGCGTCGGCGCCGCCGTGTCCACGGGCCCTTTCATTTTCTCGGTGGCCACCCTGGCCCTCATCGGCCTCATCGGCAGCCAGCGGCTCGAGATGGCCGAGCACCACCTGTTCACCGCCGGCGTGGTGTACGTGTACGCGGGCGCCATGGTGGTCGCCGGCGCCGTTCACGTCGTCCTCACCCGCTACCTGGCGGACCGCCTGTACCTCGGCCAGCACGACGTTGTCGGCGCCTGTTTGTTTCCGGCGATGGCCATCACCGCCGTCGTTCAGCTGGCGGTGGCTCTGCCCGTGGCGGTGCGCCTCGAGCTGAGCGTACTCGGCGAGAGCATGTTGCTGTGCCTCTACCTCACCGCCGGCGCGACCTTCACCGCCATGGTGTTCGCTACCAGCGTGAAGCGGCACGGCACCATCCTGATCGCCTTCGTCGCCGGTTGCGCGCTGGCGACCGGGCTTTGCTTTGCTCTGCCAGCGAAGCTCGGCGGCGCTGGCTTGCTCGCGGGATTCGCCGCCGGCCAGGCCACGGCCCTGGCCATCATCGTCGGCGCGCTGGTCCGCGAGTTCGGCTTTGCCGCTCGCTGGGACTGGCGGGTGGTCGGCCACGCGCGCCGCTACCCGGCCCTGGTCGCCGGCGGCCTGCTCATGAACGCCGCGATTTGGGTCGACAAGGTCGTCTTCTGGGGCTCCGACCTCAGCGTGTCGGTCCATGGCCTGGTCACCGCGCCGGCCTACGACAGCGCGGCCTTTCTTGGCTTTCTCACCGCGCAGCCGGCGATCGTCCACTTCTTCGTCAAGCTCGAGGCCCAGTTCGCCGACAGTTTTCACCGCTACTACGACGCGGTTTTCTACCGCTGCTCCCTCGGCGAAATCGAGCAGGCGGCGGGCGAGCTGCGAGCGGCGGTCCGCACGTGCATCGTTGAAATCGCGCAGGTCCAGGGGCTGATCACGCTGCTGTGCGCGGTCTTTGCGTCGCGACTGCTGGCGGCGGCCGGTCTGCCCCTCAGTCAGCTCGGAATCCTCCGGGCGACCATCGTCGGCTCGTTCTTTCTGGTGCTCATCCTCACCTCCAACGTGCTGCTTTTGTACCTGGACCGGCGTCGAGAGGTCCTCGCCATCGGCGTCGTGTTCGCGGCGGCCAATCTCGGGTTCTCCCTGTGGACCAGGGAGCTCGGCTATCAGTTCTTTGGCTTTGGCTTTGCCGTCGCCGCGCTCATCGGCGCCGCCGTCTCGCTGTTCTTCGTGGCGGTGCAGCTCGCGAACCTCGAGTACGTCACCTTCGTTGGCATCCCGATCAGCGGACAGAAGCGCGCCGGCCCGCGGTTGCGCGCACGCCCCCGGGGCGGCTACGGGACCTACCATCCCCTGGCAAGGGACCCCGTCGCGTGACCCGCTCTGCACGTCTTTACGCCGCCCTGGCCCTGGCGGTGGCACTGGTCGTGATTGGAAACACCACTGCCCGCGCCGATCCCCCAAAAGACGGCGACGAGATTCCGCAACAGCCCCCTACCGACGACCGGCTCTACGGCGAGGCGTCCGCCGGCATGGGCCTCGACTCGTACGTCGGCCAGGTCGACAACCAGCACCGGGCCGTTGGGAGCTTTCAAGGGTACGGCGAGTTTCGCCCGTCGCCGTCCTGGCACCTAAGCGGCGGAGCCAGCGCCCTGGTCTCATCGACGGCTCTTGCCCAGGGCGTCGTCGACGGACGAGCCGTCTACTCGGGCAGGGTCGGCGCGCAGACGGTCTTCACGTTGGGCACCGCCGTCGGCCTCGAGCGAAACCGCACGTTGTTTGCCGATGGACTCATTCAGTCGGGCGCCATCGCCCGCGACAGCAGCCGTCTGGCCATTCGCGCCGAAGTCTCCCGGCGACTCGGGCGCCTGGCCCTCCGCGGGGGCACTGCCGCCGTGGTCAAAGACGTGGTCACCAACGAGTCCTACTCCCTCGCGGCGGGTGGCGTCGTGGCCGGCGCCCGCTATCGGGTGCGAGACGACCTGCACGTCGATCTCGATCTCGGCGTCGACGCCCGGCGAGTGGCGGGCCTGCTTCGCCGCGACGTCGCCGGGGAGGTACTGTCCATGCAGGCGCCCACGCAGCTCACGACCGCAACGGCGGCTCTGTCCGCGCACTTTCTGTCGGCGCGCGGCATCGCCGTGCACGCCGCTCTCTCCAACCGCCACCAGTGGGAACGCGACGGGGTGTTCCTCGACGGGCGACTCACGTCCATGCGGGTCGGCATCGACTACGCTCCGGCGCCGTTCCTCAACGTCGCCGGCGACCTGCTCTGGCAGGGGCGGCACTACGGCCGGCGCGCCCCCGGAACGCAAAACACGAAAGCCGAGAACAACCTGGCGTCCTCCGTGCGCGTGGTTCTTTGGTGGGCGCCGCACTGGGGCAACTACGCCGCCTACAATCTCGACCACTTCAACGACGACACCCTGGCGGCGAGCGAATCGCGGCACGTCTTGACGACCGGTATCGTCGTGCGGCGCGCCGACTAGCCGGCGCCGCTCCAGGCGGTATGCTGGGCACCAACGCATGCCCACGCCCCCATCGACCGCGAACGACTCGCCGCGCGTTCGTCGCGCCCGCCAGATCGCCCGATTTTTCGACGACTACTACGTCGACCCGGTGCTCGGCTTTCTTTTGCCGGGGGTCGGTGACGCCCTGAGCGCGCTGATGGGGCTGTACGTCGTGGGCCTGGCGTTTCGCGAACGACTGCCCCTGGTCGTCATCGCCCGAATGCTGATCAACGTGGCCGTCGACGCCATCGTCGGCGTCATCCCTTTCGTCGGCGATCTGTTCGACCTCACCTACCGGGCGCACAGCCGCAACCTCGCCCTGGTCGAAGCTCGCCACCGCGACCGGGCCGCCCGCGCGTCCGACTGGGCGTTCGTGCTCGGCGCCGCCGCCCTCGCCCTCGCCGCCATCACCCTGCCCGTCGTCGTCGCCGTGCTCCTGGTACGTCGCCTCCTGGCCTGGTGACCTGGGGTCACTAGAACCGCCGCCCGGCGGCAGGCCCGGACCGCGATCGGAATGTCGCGATTGTCGGTTTCGGCACGAACTGACGGACGCTAACTGCCTGTAGCGGCTGGGCCGCACCGCTGGAACGCCGCGTGGAATAGCTGGCGCGCGAGGAGCCAGCATGAATCTCTACCCGTTCCTAGTCGCCCTTGCCCTGGTCGCGGCAACCGCTTGTGGCGCCGACAACGACGACGCGTTCGACGCGCCCCCAGCCGGCGATGGCGGCGGCGATGGCGATGGCGACCGCGACGGCGACGGCCTGCCGCCCTGCGTGTCGTCCAATGAATGCCCCGCCGGCACCACCTGCTCGGAGTTCGGCGAGTGCGTGGCTCCCGGCGAAGGCGCTCCCGAGGACTCGCCAGAAGTCGAGTTCGAGTTCTCATCGCCCCTGAGCTCGCGGCGGTACGTCTACGTCGCGATGCCAGAGCTCAACGCTCTGGCGCGCATCGACGGCGAAACCCTCGACGTGGCGTCGGTGCCGGTTGGCCAGCGGCCCCGCGTCATTGCCGCGGTGCCCAACAGCGACGCCGTCATTGCCCTCGACCAACCCAACGGCACCGCGACCCTGGTCCGGGCAATTCCCGGCGAACCCGACCGCGCGTCCACCGTCCGCACGCTTCCGCACATGAACCGCCTGGACGTCACCGACGACGGCGGCTACGCGGTGGCCTGGTTCGACCTGCAGCTCGCCGCCGAGCAGGCCGGCGGCGTCGGCGGCATCGAGGACGTCGGGAGCTTTCAGGATGTCACTCTGCTGGCCGTTGGCGACGAGGGCGCAACGCTGCTCTCCGTCGACGCAGCCGTCGGTTTTGGCCCCCGCGCCGTGACGTTCGACAGCGGCGGCGACCGTGCCTTCGTGGTGACCGACGACGGCATCAGCATCATCGATCTCGCCGACGCGTTCTCATCGGGCCCCGGCGTTTCGTCTCCGCTCGCGGTGACCGAAGACCCGCTGTCGGACCCGCTCGGCATCGAGGTTGCCATCACGCCCGCGGGCGACTACGCCGTCATTCGCGAACAGGGGCTCAACGAGCTCAGGATCTTGACCCTGCAAGGCGACCAAACCGGGGCGCTCGCGGTGCTGCCCCTGCCGGATACCCCCACCGACGTCGACCTGGCTCCCGACGGCACCCGGGCCTACGCGGTCCTTCGCAGCGCCGAGAGCATTGCCGTGGTCGACGTTCCCGGCGACGCCGGCGATGGCGATGGCGTCGAGTTCATCGACATTCCCAACGGAGCCGTCGGGTCCTTCGTCCTGTCGGACGATGGCGCTCGAGCCTTGTCATTCACCAATGCCGCCCTGATCGAACTCCTGGCCGTGGTCGAACTCGACCGGCCCGACTTTCCGGTCGCGGTCAGGCGCCTGCAAAAGAGTGTGCGGGCCGTCGCATTCGACTCGACAGCGACCTCGGCCCTGGTCATCCACGCCAAGGCCCCGGGCGACCCGACGGAGGCCACGACGTTCGAAGAGTTCATCGACCGAAGCCACGGCTACTCGATCGTCGATATCGACAGCGGGTTCGCCAAGCTCCAGGTAACCGACGTGGCTCCGGGACCGTTGTCTTTTGCCGAGAACGGCGCGCGCGCGTTTTTGGCCCTGGACGGCAGCGCGCTCGGCCTCCCGTCGAGCGTTCACACCATCGAGCTCGACACCGCCGTGGTTCGACAGCGAGCCCTCAACTCGCCGCCCGAGGCGGTCGGCGTCCTGACCGACGCCAACGCGGCCTTCGTTTCCCAGCGCCATCCGCTGGGCCGCATTTCGTTTATCGACCTGACCACCGACGCCATCCGCACCGTGACCGGTTTCGACCTCAACGGCCGGGTCATCGACTAGAGGAGTCGCCCATGCCCATCCGCCTCATCCAGTCGCTCGCTCTTTTGCCCCTGGTCGTCGCGACCGTCGCCGGCTGCGACGAACGCCCTCGCTCGTGGGACCGGGAACGAGCGATTCTCGGCCCGCTCGAGCTCGACGAACGCGTCGCCTATGTCGATACCGCTCGAGATTTGCTCATCTCCGTGGACGCCAACACCAATGATCCCGCGCCGCGCGGGTATCGGGTGGGCCGCAACCCGGCGTTCATGAACCCGACACCGGACCGAAAGCGGGTCGCGGTTCTAACCCGCGGACAAGAGCCTCGGTTCGAAGGTGACGCCGACGAGCCGCCGTCGCTGTTTCTGGTTGATCCGCAGTCGCCGGACAACGAACCGATTGGCTATGCCATCGGGTCGCCGTTCGACCGCCTCGCCATCTCCGCCGACAGCCGGTTTGCCGTCGCCTACTATTCGGGGTCTGGCTTCGATCCGGCGAGTGGGGTGTTTCGAAACCCCAACGAGCTCGCCATCATCGACCTGACCCGACCGCCCTCCGACGACAACCCGACGCTGCGGACGGTCCGCTCGTTCGGGTCGGCGCCCGACGGAGTCGTCCTGTCCCCGTCCATGGTGCTGCCCGGCGACAGCGACAACGAACCACGCGTGTACGCGGTGGTGCTCGCCCCCGGTTCTCTCACCTTGCTGGACGTGTCGCGGCCGAGCGAACGCGAGATCTCGATTCGCCTCGATCAGGGAACCGAGCGCGTCGTCCCGCGAGAGCTGGTCTTCGCTCCAAACAGCGCCTCCATCTACGTGCGGTCCGACAACGCCGGCGACGTCCTCGCGGTCGAACTGTCGTACGACCCGCCGGGCGACGACCCGCGCGACAATACGTTTGCCGCAACCGTCGCCGAGCTCGGAGCCGGCGGCGGCCCCGCCGACATTGCCGTCTACGACAGCCCCGCCGGCCGCCGGTACATCCTGGCAGCAATCCCCTCGGCGCGCGACTTCGTCGTCGTCGACGCCGACACGGCCGAATTCGCGACCATCGACACCGCCGAGCCCGTCGATCGAATCGAGCTTTTCGGCAACCGCGCGTTGCTCGCGTCGACGACATCCGGGGCAAGGCGCGTCGAGTCCATCGCGCTAGACAGCCTCGATGACGACCTCGCCCCCCTCGATCTTCAATCCGTGGACGTCGGCGCCCCGCTGGTCGACGTCGTCGCCATTCCCGCCGTCGACCAGGCCCTGCTAGTTCACGACAGCGATCGCACCCTGCTCGGAATGCTCGACCTGACGATCGGTTCGGTCGCCCCGGTCGAGGGCATCGGTCGCCTGCGCGCCTTTGACATCGCGGAAGACGGTACCTTTTTGGTGGGCATTACCGACGTGAGCGACCGCGTAGGGGTGCTCGATCTGCTGTCGCTTCACCCGAGCGACACGCGTCTTGATGCCCCGGCGGCGCGGGTGTTCGCCCTCGGCAACGGCGCCGTCTTCATCCACCACGATGACCCCGCCGGTCTGGCGACCATTCTTCCGGGGCCGGGGGCGCGACGCAGCGACGCGGCGGTGCTGCGCGGCTTTTTGCTGTCGGACCTTTTGGACCAGGACTTCTAGGAGCTGGAAATGATGCCTAAACACTACTGGTTGACCGCGGTCGCCCTGCTCGCCCTTGGCTCGCCGGTCCGTTCGGCCCACGCCGAGCAGTTCGAACTCACTGTAGGTGGCGGCGTTCGCGTCGCCGACGTCGTCGAAACCGCGGCGGTAGACGACGACGGAACGTTTTCCGCCGGCACGTTGAGCGCCGGCGCCCGGCTGCCGATAGCGCCGTGGGGACTGGCGGTCTGGACCACTCTCGAGTGGGAAAACGCGACCCTGCAAAGCACCGTCTTCGGCAACTTCGACACCGAGCTCGCCAGCGATACGATTCGCGCCGCCCTTCGAGTTCGCGGTGACCTGGTCGGCCGAGTCGGCTGGTTCGGCCGCGCCCTGGCTGGCTACCAAACCGCCGAGCTAGAGCTCGACGTCGGCGGGTCGAACGCCGTTCGCGACCGCGCCCACGGCTTTGCCCTCGGGATCGGCGCGGGCTTCGAGGTCCACGCCCTGACCACCCCTTACGCCGACCTCCGCCTGCGGCTCGGCATCGACTACACAGTGGCCCCGGCCCTCGAGTTCGACGCCAGCTCCCAGGGTGAGTCGGGCGACGAGATCCTGATCGACAGCGATTCCGCTGCGCTGGGCCGGATCGACCTGTCCGGCCCGCTCGCGTACGGCCGGCTCGTCGTCGCGTTCTAGTGACCGACGCCGCAAAGCGGGCCGGCGGTCACAGAGCCCCAGTTGTCGCCGGGGTCTCCGGGCGGCGGCGCGGGTCCGATGTACCCTCCGGCTGCGCGCGAACGCCCCGTCCCTGCCGAGCCCGTGAGTCTGCCCGCCATGCCCAAATTGTCCCCCGAGAGCCGCCGCGTTGCGATCTGTGCCGCGGCCCTGCTGGCGCTGTGCCTGCCGTTTCTCGGCTACATCGTCGACGACGCGTACATTAGCTTCCGCTACTCGCGCAACCTTCTTCTGGGCGAGGGTTTCGTCTACAACCTCGGCGAACACGTCGAGGGCTACACGAACTTTCTGTGGGTTCTGCTGCTGGCGCCGGTGGCGGGCTCGACGACCGCCGTCTCCCTGGTCGCCACGGTCGTTGGCCTCATCGCCGCCGTCGGCTCGATCGTCACCGTGGCGCGCTTTCCCCGCGAGCTCGGCGTCGCCGATCGATACCCGCTGCTGTCCTGGACCGCGCCCCTGATCACCGCCACGTCCCTCACCACGGTGCTGTACGCCACGGCGGGACTGGAAACCGCCCTGTTCGGTTTTCTTGTCCTTCGCGGACTGCTCGGCGTGTATCGAGACAAGGTGGCCGGGCGTTTCGGTTGGTCGAGCGCCTGGTTTCTTCTCGCAGCCCTTACCCGGCCGGAGGGGTGCCTGTTTTTCGCCGCCGCCGCCCTGTACCGAGTCGCCGGAGAGTCCATTGGCCGCACGGCTCGCACCGGCAGCTGGTGGCGCTGGATCGCCGTGTTCGTCGTGCCGGGCAGCGTCTATTTCGCGTGGCGCTATCACTACTTCGGCGAGCTGTTGCCCAACACGTTCACCGCGAAGTCGGGTGACCTTCGCGAGGCGCTCACCCTGGGCAGCGACTACGTGCTCGCCTACTGCCGGCGGACCCTGCCGCTTACGGCCGCGCTGACGGTTCTGGCGCCCCTGTCGTGGCTGGCGCCCAAACCGGGCCGCGGCTTTTTGATCGCAACCACCGCGCTGCTCGCGGTGTTCACCCTCTACATCATCGTTGCCGGCGGCGACTGGATGCCGGAAAATCGCTTCTTCTATCCGGCCGTGCCTCTGTGGGCGCTGCTCTTTCAAGAGGGCCTGCGACAGCTGGTCGCGCGCGCCATCCCCGAACCGCGGCGCAGGACCGTCATCATCGCGGCGCTGGGCACCGTCGTCATCGCCCAGGCCGCTCGCTACGGCGTCGCCATGCCGAAGCGCGTGGCCGGCTACCAGCGGTGGGACCGCCAGGCCCTGCTCATCGGCAACTGGCTGGTGGCCAACGGCAAGCCAGACGCGTCGCTGTCGCTCGGGGATATCGGCCAGATCGGCTGGATCACCGACTACGAGATCGTCGATATGCTGGGCCTGGTGACCAAGGAGGTGAGCCACCTGCCGGGTGGCTACACGCGCAAGGATCCCGAGGCCACCGCCGCTCACATCATGCGCGTGCAGCCCGACTACGTGCTGACCATCAACAAGGGCCGCACTCGCTACAGTCGGCCGCGCCCAATACCGAAGATGCAAAAGGCGCTGGCCAAACGCAGCGACTTTCTTGCCACCTACCGGCTTCTCCTCGACCACCGCATCAAAAAGAACCGCTACTGGGCGGTGCTGCGCAACGTCAATACCACCGAGGCTTCGCGCCTGTCGCCGGCGGTCCCCGGCGACTTTGCCGACAGCCGCTTCGACCATTGGGTTGCAACGGGAGACGCCTTTGGCACCCAGCCGACTTCCAACGGCAAGCTCGACGAACGGATCTGGGGCATGGAGGGCACTCGGTCAGCCGCCAGCATTCACGGAGCCGTCGGCACGCTCGCGTCCACGCCCTTCGAGCTTCGCTTGCCCACGCTGCGCTTCGTTGTTGCCACCACCGCGGTCTCGAACGACCTGGCCGTCGAGCTCGTGGTCGGCGACCAGGTCGTGCGCACCGCGACCGGCGACGGCCTCGGCACTCCGTCCTTCGTTCATTGGGACATCACGGAATTCACAGGACAGACCGCCGTTGTCCGGGTTCGCGACGCCGCCCCTGCCCACGGCGCCACCATCGCCGCTGACATGTTCCGCCAGCAATAGTCCGCTCACCGCAGCGCCCGCTCGCGACGCGGGCACGCGTTGCTCGGCTTCGATCCTAGTCGTCCGCCAGTCTTCCGCTAGTCGTCGGTCTTCGGCGGCGCGCCGGCTTTGGCAGCGCCTGCCCGCAGCGACGCCTCGGCGCGATCGACGCCGCGATCGACGAGCGAAGGCCCCTTGTCGGGCTCAACGGCGGAATAGAGCCCGACGGCCTCATCGAACTTCTGCCCCCACCGCATCACCTGCCGCAAGCCCGCCTCGGGTGCGTCGCCGCCGCGCAAGATGCCGTAGCCGCCAACGACCACGCTCGCCACGAGCAGCGCGAAATCCTTGGAACCGTCGAGGGCCAACTTGCCGAGGAACACCAGCAGCTCGCGCAGCGCCCGGCCTCGGCGCATGCGCTCGTCGACCACTTGAAGCTCGTTGCTCATGGACACCCTCGCTTACCACGGACCACCCCGGTGCCAGTATGACCGAGCGGTTGCAATTGCCCCCGGGCGCCGCCGGTCGTTCCCGGAGCGGTCGCGGCCAGATCGTCGGCAACGCCAAAGGCTGGTTCCAGACCACGCACCACTCGAAGATGGAACGCAAAGCGGTGGCGGCATTCGCAGAGCGCCAGGTGCACGCTTGCGATGTCGATGTGGGGCGGGCCGCTCGTGGGTCCGACACGGGCAGGTGAGACCGGCGCTCTTGCCTGTTGCCCGCTAGCCAACGCCACGCCGACATCGACGTCTGGCCCCCCGGACTCGCTTCGACATGAGGTACCTTGAAGACAGGCCGGGGGGCCGGGGACGTGGCGGCGGCGCTCGGTACGCCGCCGACGAACGACTCGCTCGGAGTCTACTCATGGTCAGCAAGAACCCGCGGACGACGACGACTCAACACGCCGGAATGTCCAGGCGCTACTTCGAACGATTCACGGAACTCGAGAAGCTCGGCGGCGGCGCAAGCGGAGACGTCCTGCACGTCTACGACGACAAGCGGCGTCAAGAGATTGCGCTAAAGCTGCTAATCCGCCTGCGCCCCGAGACTCTCTATCAGTTCAAGCAGGAGTTTCGCTCCATCGCGGGCCTGACCCACCCGAACGTAGTGCAGCTGTACGAGCTCATCGGCGAAGGCGACGCCTGGGCCGTGGCCATGGAGCTCGTCGAATCGCCGCGCTCGTTCATCCAACACGTCCGCCCCTACCGGCACCTCCTTCGCTCACGCGAACGACCGCTCGTTCAAGCGCCGGAAGAAACGCAGCCCACCGCCGACGCCACGCCGACGCCCTCGCAAACGCCGACGAACGGCAGCGCCCGGCGGGGGCGGGTATCCAGTGCCCGACGCGACGCCATTCGCGCGGCAGGCCTCGAGCTTCCGCGCCTGGTCGACGCGCTGCACCAGCTGCTCGACGGCCTCGACTCTGTCCATCGTCACGGGCTCGTCCATCGCGACATCAAGCCGTCGAACGTGCTCGTGGATGCGAGGGGCCGTCTCGTCGTGTGCGACTTCGGAATGGTCGCAGAGATGGCTCGGGAAAGCCTGGACGCGGGTGGCACGCCGGCCTACATGGCGCCCGAACAGGTTCACTCCGGCCACGTCACCCCGGCGAGCGACCACTACGGCATGGGGGTGATGTTGTACGAGGCGCTCACCGGCACTCTCCCGTTTACCGGCGGCTCTCTCGAATTCTTGCTCGAGCAAAAGCGCCAGGAGAGCTTCGCGCCGCCGGCCGAGCTCGACAGCAACGCCCCGGCCGACCTGGCCGAGCTCAGCTGCGACCTGCTCCGCGCCGCCCCCCACGCGCGACCTAGCGCCGCGGAGATCCGGCAGCGGCTTTCCGGCCGCGCCTCGCGCCTTTGCGTCAGTCACTCGCGGGATGTCTCGACCAAGCGCCTGGTGGGTCGCAGCCGCGAACTCGAGACCCTGCGGAGCAACGTCGAACAGACCCGGCGCGGTCCGAGTCGGGCGGTCTTTCTATCGGGACCGTCCGGACACGGTAAGTCCGCCCTCGCGGCCGCCGCGGTCGACCAGTTTCGAAACGACTTGGGCGCACTGGTTTTGTCTGGCCGCTGCTACCAGAACGAAACGGTACCGTTTAAGGCCCTCGACGCGGTCATGGATGAGTTGGCGCGCGCCATGGTCGACCTGGATGCACCGGAAATGCCGGCTCACATCGACGCGCTGGCGACGCTCTTTCCCGTGTTGCGCAGGGCGCCGGGAATTGCACGCGCGCTACAAGAGCAGGCCAGCTCGGTCCCGGGACACCTTCTCCACCGGTATGCCAGCGCCGCCTGGACCCAGCTGCTGTGTCGGCTCGCGAAAGATCGACCGGTGGTCATCTGCATCGACGACCTGCAGTGGGGGGATGCCGACAGCGCGCCCTTTGTCTGGCAACTGCTGGAAAGCACCGAGACACCGGGCGTCCTTCTGCTCGCGACCCATCGCACGACAGCTGTCTCGGCGACCGACGACGTCGCAACGCGCGTGATGCAGCGAACCTCGCCAGAGCGCCTCACGCCGCTTTTCCTGGGACCGCTCAGCTCCGCCGACGCTGCTCTTCTGGTCGCGAGCATCGCGCCCGAGACCGGAAAGGACGCCCCCATCGCACTTCTCGAGGAGGCGGAAGGCAGTCCACTGTTTCTCTCCGAGCTGGCCCACGAGATGCGCGCCGGCCCCGCGGACACCGCGGACCGCCCCAAGACCCTCGACGAGATCCTCCGGTTGCGTATCGAGCAGCTTGGTCCCGAAGCGCGCCGCCTGCTCGAGGCAACGGCTCTCGCCCGGGGCTCACAGCCCGTGTCGATGTTGTCTCGCGCCGCGGCCGTTACGACCGAAGCGACAGCGCTGGCCGAGCTTCGGACTCGGCGCCTGGTCGTCGTGGGAGAAGATCGGCGCGGCGAGATCCTCACCACCTACCACAGCCGCGTGCGCGAAGCGGCCCTTTCGCTGATGACCGACCAGGACCAGCAGCGCGCGCACCGGCGGCTGGCCAGAGCCGTCGAAGCGAACGACAAGTCGAACTACGACGCCCTGGCCTGGCACTGGCTCTCCGCCGGCCAAACGAAGAAGGGACGCCGTTTCGCCATTCTCGCGGCGAAACGAGCTCTGCGCGCCCGAGCCTACCTTCGGGCCGCCGAACACTACCGCGATGCGCTGGGCACCGCCGCACAAGAACCCCGAGTGCGCGCAAACCTCGCGGCGGCCCGAGCGGACGCGTTGTTTCTGGCCGGAAGCTTTCGAGAGGCTGGCGAGGCGTTCGACATCGCGGCGAGCCTGGCGGACGCGACAGACGCCGCGAGACTTCGGGGCCGGGCGCTCATTTGCGCCCTGCGAGCCGACGACATCGAGCGAGCCGATCAACTGGCGCGCCAGTATTCCCGTGAATTCGAGGTTCGAATCCCCGGCTCTCGCTTTGCCGCCATTGCCGCCATCGTCTTTCGCAAGGCCCGGCTCGGTCTCTCCAGTCGGCGCTGGAAGTCTCCGCGACCAGACCGAACCTCGGAGCAAGAGGCCCGCCAGCTCGAGCTCACCCGACACGTCAACACAACCCTCGGGTTCGCGGACACCACGCGGGGATACGCGGTGCAGCTGGAGTATCTGCTCGAGGCAATGCGAGCGGGAAGCCCCGCGCACCTGACCACCGGACTCGTGCAAGAGGCTCTCTTTACGGCCGCCCTTCGCGGCGCCGTTGCCCAGCCCCTTCTCGACGAGATGTTTCGCGCCGCGGACCAGGCCGCCCGTCGTACCGAGACGCCGGCGCTCATTGCGTTGGTCGACGGATACCGGGCCATGGTCCGCTATGCCCTTGTCGAGGGGCTGCGCGATAGCGCCGAGCAGCTGGACTCTGTGAGCGCCCGTCTCGACGCCGATCCCAACTTCGGATGGGAAACCAACGTGGCGAGGCTGTACGCGGTCAATGCCCACGTACACGCTGGAGCCGTCGGTCTCGTATCGGAGCGGGTCCCTCAGCTCCTTCGCGGCGCTCGCGACGGCGGCGACGACTACCTGTACGACCAGCTTTGCAGGCAAATGGCGGTCGTCGCCCACGTTTGCCGAGGCGAGTTGGACGACGCCCGAGCCAAACTCGAAGGCCGCAACCCCTGGACGAGCTCCGACATCAATCTAAACACGTTCTTCTTCGAGCGGCACCACGCCGAGATTGAGGCGTATCAGGGACAATGGGGCGTCGCGGCCGAGCGCTTTCGCAAGCTCTGGCACGCGATGCGCGGCCGTTCCATCAAGCGAATCGTGGCGACCCGCTGTTGGGTAGCCTATGGGGCCGCACGCTATAGCTCGGTCGCGGCCGCAACCGAGCCCGCCAGACGGGACGAGCATCTGCGCTACGCCCGCCAGATGATGACCGTGCTGCGCAAGAACCGACGAGGGCTTCCCGGCATGTCGCGCGCCATGCATGCGCAGGTCCAGGCAACGGTGGCGGCGCTGTCGTCTCCGGAACTGGCCATTCCACACTTGCGTAGCGCGCTTGAGCACCTCGAAAGCTGCCAGGCGGGACTGCATGCGCAGGCGGCTCGGTTTCAACTCGGCACACTTACCGACGGGGACGAGGGACGCGCGCTGAGGTCGGCGGCCGAAAGCTGGGCGCGCGCGCAGGGTATCGACGATACCGACCGCTTCTTTGCGTGGATGAGCCCGATCGGCGGGCGCGGCTGACGCACGCCGCAACGTCTCCGGGTCGCACTGGGGCTCGGGTGGCCACACCGCGGCGATGAGTCCCAGTGGCCGGGTCCGAGGCGGGCGAGCTCTCGTTGCCTGCGCCCCTACAGCCGCGCGCCACAAACGTGGGCGACACCACGCGCCGTCTTGCCACGCGGTGCAGGAAACGAGCAGTTGTGCAGGTTTCGTTCAGTCGCGGGCGGCGGCAAGTCTCTTGCTGCGAGTTTGGTCATCCCTACCCGGAGACCGCGATGCCCCACCGATCCAGGCTGACATGCCCCCTGACGACGGCTCTCGTGTTGCTCGGAGCCTGCAGCTTCGACAGCGACGGCCACTCTGACGCCGCCCCTCCCCCAGGCCCCGACCCGAGCGCGTCGGTGTTGGTGCGCGGCTCGATCGTCGACATCGAGAGCGGAACGCCGGTCGACGCGGACCTGGAGCTGCGAGTCGAAGGGATCGTGCCCGCCCCCGCCGTCCTCGTCAACGGCTCCAACTTCTCGCTCGAAGCCCCCGCCAACAGCGTCTTTCACATCGTCTCCGCTGACTCCCCGGACTTGCGCCGAAGCTACAACGCCGCCATTGAGGTGGGCACTGACGACATTGATACCGTGGAGCTGTTTGCCATCAGCGAGCGTTTTCTTACCGGCATGGCCGACGAGTTTGGCCTCAACAAACCCGTCGAGGTCGGGGTCATCGTCGCCCGCGCCCTGGACGCGGCGGGCGCGCCCTACGCGGGCTTGCCCGGCGACGCGTTCGACCTGCCGCCCAACGTTGCGGGACCGTTCTTTCTGGACGGCAACCGCCAGCCCGACGCGAATCTGGCGCAAACCTCGTCTTCGGGCTTTGTCGTGTTCTTCGACGTCGCCCCGGGCCTCACCTCCATCGCGAGCCAGCAAGATGCCGACGTTGCCGTAAGTATGCCCGGAGCGCCCGTGAACGCCGACGCCGTCACCTTCGTGTCGCTGCGCGTCGACGAAGCCATCGATGCGGCGCTGCCGGAGACGGTTTCCTTCTCGGAACACGTGCTCGAGGCGCTCGAGCGTCGAGGGTGTACGAACTGCCACGACGGCACCCGCGCAGGCAACGATCTCGGCGGCCTCCGCCTGAACGGAGCGCCCTCTCGCGTCTACAACGAGCTGCTTCGGGAGCCATCGCCCATCGACCAGCGGGCGAGGGTCGACCTCGAGTCCCCGGCCGAGAGCCTGCTCCTGACCCTCCCGGCTGCCGAAGACCCGCCGGACCGCCATCCGTTTTCGACGTTCTCGAGCGACAAGGACCGGGACTACGCCCTGATCTATCGCTGGATTCAGCAAGGAGCGCTTCGCAACTAACGCTCCCACCGCTTCGGACGCGGCGATACGAGTTTCGCCGGCGTGAGTTCCGCCGGCGTGAGTTCCGATCGAAACCCCCGGCACAACCAAGGTTGTCGTGACCTGAACTGCGAATGCCGTCCCTCGATCACACGTGAATGCCCAGGAGCACTCGACTTTCGCCACTCGATCGGCGCCGGCGCCGACCGCCCCACCTTCTTTGCCTTCTTGCCCTGGTCCTCTGCATCACTACCGGTGGCGCGTGCGCAACCGATGGCGAGGATGTCGGCGACGTCGAGCCGGGCCCCACGCCCCCGGACGGGCCCACCGACCCAACCGGCGAACAGCCGCCAACCGGCGACAATCCGCCCGACGAACCCGATCTCGATCCCGAGGCGCCCCCGAGCGTCAACTTCGACCTGTCCCGGTGGAACATCAGCCTGCCGACGGACCAAAACGGCGACGGCAAAGCCGACACGGTCAGCGAACGCGATCTCGTGGGCTACGAAGCGCCGTCGTTCTTCTTCACGGCAGACGACGGCGGGATGGTCTTCCGCTGCCCGGTAAAGGGCGTGCGCACGTCGGAGAACACCAAGTACGTGCGGGTCGAGTTGCGCGAAATGCTTCGCGGCGGAAACGTCGCGATACCCACACGAGGCGTCACCGAGAACAACTGGGTCCTGAGCACCGCCTCGGCCGAGGATCAGGCAGCCGCCGGTGGCGTCGACGGCGTGCTCGAAGCGAGTCTCAAGGTCGACCACGTGACGACCTCCGGCGATCGGTCACAGGTTGGACGGGTCATCATCGGCCAGATCCACGCGCGAGACGACGAGCCTGCCCGGCTCTACTACCGGAAACTACCGGGCCACGCCCGCGGCTCCGTCTACCTGGCCCACGAACCTTCGGGCCGCGACGACCTCTACGTCGAACTCATCGGCAGTCGCTCCGACTCCGCGCCAGACCCACCCGACGGCATTGCCCTGGGCGAGGAATTTTCCTACGAAATCCGCGTGCGCGGCGATGATCTCGACGTGGCCGTGAAGCGCCCCGGGCGGCCGGACGTAGCCGCGAACGTCGACATCGGCGACAGCGGCTACGATTCCCCCGGCGAGTTCATGTATTTCAAGGCCGGGGTCTACAACCAGAACAACACCGGCGACGACGACGACTTCGTGCAAGCGACGTTCTACGACCTGCAGCACAGTCACGGCGAGCCTGCCGCCGACCGGTGACCCGGCCGGCGTCTGAATTGCTCTTCGCGTCGCGCTAGAAACTAGCGAGACTGTCGTAGCGGTTGAACTCGTCGACGGGCGCGGGCGCCTGGTCGTTTTGCGGAGACGCGGCCCGTGCAAGGCCCGGAGAAAAGCCCGGGCGCCCGTCGGGCAGGCGAAACTGCTGGGCGATGTCGCGCATAACCGCGGCTTGAGACGAGACCTCTTGGGACGCCGCCGCGGACTCTTCCGCGTTGGCCGCGGTCTCCTGGGTCGCGTTGTTGAGCTCCGAAAGCGACGCCTGGATTTCCTGCCCCAGGTCGGCTTGCTCGAGGGACTGGCTCTCGATCTGCTCCACCACCCGAGCGACCGAGTCCGAGTCGCGAACGATCTCCTGAAAGTTGTCGAACACCGAGGAACTTTCGGCGACCACCGTCTCCGAGCACTGAATCGTCGCCTCGATCAGCTCGGCGGTGTCTTTGGCCGCGTCCGCGCACCGCATCGAGAGCGCCCGCACCTCCTCGGCCACCACGGCAAACCCCTTGCCCGCGTCGCCGGCCCGGGCCGCCTCGACGGCCGCATTGAGCGCCAGAAGGTTGGTCTGAAAGGCAATCTCGTCGATGGCGTTGACGACCTTGGCCGTGCGGTCGCACGACTCCTTGATGCGCGCAATGCCGCTGCCGAGCTGCTGCATGCCTTCGAAGCCGCGCTGGGCCTGGGAGCTGGCGCGCGTCCCCAGCTGCGCCGCCTGGGCCGCGCTCGACGTGTTCTGCTGGCTCACGGAAACCATGTTGGCGACGCGCCCGACAACCTGCTGGAGCGTGGACGCCTGCTCCGACGCCATCTCGGCCAGGCTCTGGCTGCCGGCGCTAATTTCCGTGACGGCGGTCGTCACTTCGCCGGTGGCGCCGCCGATTCTCGACAGCGACCCGGCCAGCTCGTCGAGAGCGCCGTTGAGCGCCGCCCCGATCTGATCGTACTCGTCGCCGTGGCCCGAGGACACCCGCACAGTGAGGTCCCGCGACGCCAGCCCGCTCGCCGCCGCCGACATGGACGCAATGAAAGCCCGGGTCACTCGCTGCTGCGTCTCGACGGCCTCCTGCAGCGCTGCCTGCTGATCGTAAAGCACGCCCACGACCAACCCGATGTCGACGGACAACAGGCGTTGAAAGGCATCCGCAAACGCCAGCACTTCTTTGGTCGAGGCCCCCGCGTCGGCGACCGCCTGGACGAAACCGCGACGAAGCACGTCGTACATGGCCATGAACCAGTGAATGCTTAGCCCGATGCGCTCGTGCACGGCGCCGAGCCGCGCGCGCGCTTCGACGAAGCCGTCATCGACCACGCCGTCGAACAAACTGTCGAGGTAGCGCTGCAGCATAGGGCGCTGCTTTGCGACCGACGTGCGGGCCGCGAGAAACTCCCGCGACTGATCGAACGACTGGATGTGCTCGTAGAACTGGTCGACCACGTCGGGCATCGCGTCGCGACACTCGGTCGCCCACGACGCGACCTGGGCCAGATCGTCCGGCGTGAGCCCCTGAAACCGAATCGACGTGGCGACTCGCGAATCGGACACAGAAATGCGACAAGCTCCAACGGCTACCCGACGGGCCTGCCTGCGGCGAAACAACGACATACTCAACCTCCCTGCAGACCGGGACTCGTCCAGGTTGAGGGATGCCTTTAGGCGGCTGCGCCCGCTGCGAATCGTCCGCCAGACGACCGGGTTGAGGTCGACGAGCCGATTCGACAGGCGAAAAAGGCGAACCGGAAGCGGCCAGGCGAATTCCCGCCGAGCGACAACTGCCGAACAAGCGAGAAGCCCGCGGCACAATACTGCCGAGCGCAACCCGCGGCTCGACGGTGGATTGGGCGGATTCGAACGTCGTCCCTCGGCCGCATTTTTTTCGCGTCCGGGGTGCTTTTTGTCGTCGGGCGCGACCGAGCCCGCGGCTACGCCCGCCGCGACCGCAGGATGATCTTGGCGAGCTCGGGGGGCGCCCCGACGCGCATGGGGGGTCCCCAGTAGCCGCACCCTCGGCTCACGAACAGCTGGGTACCGTCGCGGGTAAACCGCCCGCCCACCAGGCCGCGCTGTTGCAGCCAGACCGCCCCGTGAAACGGCCACAGCTGGCCGCCGTGGGTGTGTCCCGAGATCTGCAGATCGACGCGCCCCGCCGCCCGCTCGACGAACCGCGGCTGGTGCGCCAGCAACACCGCGGTTCGGCCGGCCTCGCGCCCGGCCAGCGCGCGGTCGAGATTTGCCCCGTGGCCGCCGCCGAATTGCTCGCCCTGCAGGTCGTCAACGCCGAGCAGGTCGAACCCCGCCCCGGCCTCGTCGATGGCCACGCGCTCGTTGCGCAGCAACCGCATGCCGAGCGACTCGACCTCGGCCAGCCACGCGTCGGCGCCCGAGTAATACTCGTGGTTGCCGGTCACGAAGAACGAGCCGTGGCGGCTCGAGAGCTCTCCCAGAGACGACACAACCTCGCGCAGGGCGTCGGGCGTGCCGTCGGCCAGATCTCCAGTCACCGCCACCAGGTCGGGGCGGGCCGCGTTGGCCCGGGCAACCAGGTCGTCGATGTACCAGGCGCCGACCGTGTTGCCCGCGTGAAGGTCGGTGAGCTGCACGATCGAAAAGCCGTCGAGCTCCCGCGGCAGGTTCGCCAGCTCGATCTGGACCTCGGTCAGCTCTATGTCGCCCAGGGCGGTGCGCATGCCAAAGGCGCTGGCCGCGGTCGCCGTCGTGAGGGCGACGCCTGCGCCGGCGCGGGCAAGGAACCGCCGCCGGTCTTCATCGGTCGCCGGCTCGGGGCGGTCGGCCCCGCGCCAGCCCCGCCGTCGAACCCAGCGCACGGCGCGCGGCGCATCGAGCAACCACAGCGCCAGCAGCAGGTAGAAGCCGAATCCGAGCCACAGGTACGCGGGCCAGGCGACGACCGTGCCGATGGCGCCGGCGTCGATCAAGCGCAGCAGCAGCGCGGACACGGGCACGCATAGAAACAGCGCCACGATGGCCGCGGTTGCGAGCCTGCGCCAGAGCGGGGCCAGCCCCGTATCGCGCACCAACCGCCGCCACAGGTACAGGTGCAGCGACCCCATCAAAACAAGCCACACCGCGCCGAAGACTACGAGAGCACCAAGCCGCAAGACCGAGGGAGTGTATCCGGCCCTGGCGTGTTTGCCAGCCGGCGCCGGGGGGCGCTCGAAACAAAGCCCCAGGCTCCGAGGCTGCTGAACCGCGACCCAGATGTCGCGAAACAGCCGGCGCCGGCGCAACGAAAACACCGACATTGGGCCGGCGATTCGGCTCTTATCGGTGGCTCGCCTTGTGCATAGTCGTAGGTGCCGTGTCGTCCATGTCGAACGAACTGCAGAAGCCTCCAGGAGCCGTTGCACTCGCCGTTGTCCTACATGCAGTTGTGTTTCTCGGGCCGGCCTGCGGCGACGACTCCTCCTCCGGGGGCCCTGGGGGCGGTGGCGGTTGCCCGGTCGCCCAGCCCCCGCAAGGGGACGACATCGAGGTTGGCTCGGTGACCATCGACGTCCCGGGCGGAGTTTTGCTCGAGTACCACGACGGCAACGGCGCGCTCCGGGGCGTCGTGATGACCGACTCCAGCGGCACCACCACGATCGACGACTTTCCCGCCGGTGGCTCCGCGACCGTGTCCGGCTTGAACACCGACGCGCGGGCCGAGAACCTGCGGACCATCGCGGGAGTCCGGGTGGGGCAACGGGTTTCATTCGCGGCCTTCGACGGCTTCGCCCCTCCGCCGGCGCCTACCCAGGTCATGGGGACAGCCACGGTAACCTTGCCACCGCCCCTGGCCGGCGGGGGAGTGTCCCTTCGGTTTCACAGCGCGTCGCGGTCGTTCGCCGCCGACGCCGGGACGTTCCCCCTTCGCCTCACAGCCGCGGAGTTGAGCGAGTCGGGCGCCTTCGATGCCCTCGTGTACGCGCTCGGTACCGACGGTCGAGCCACCAGCTACGCCGTACGCACCGACGTGCCGACGTCGGGTGCGCCGCCAAACCGAACCGCCGAGCTCGTCATTGCCGCCGACGCCTTCCGCCAGGACCTCGCGACCGTGGGTCGTTCGCTCGCAGGGCCGCCTCCCAACGACCCGACGGGAGTCGGGAGCGCAAGCGCGAGGCTCGAGCTGCGGCGCAATGGAAAAATGTTTCAGAACGCCCTGCCGCTGCTCGAGCCGGTCGGCCCGGTTCGAGTACCGCCCAACTTCTTCGACAGTGTCCGCTTCGAGGCCAGCTTCAACGCCGTCCAGGGCGGCGGACAGCGCAACAACTCCACGCGCATCGAAGTGGTCGCGCCGCTGGATCTGAGCCCCGAGCAAAGCGACGTGATTGACTACGAACTCGACACCGACCTTCTGCGCCGGATCAACGCCAGCTATTCGCCATCGGGCAATCGGGTCACGTGGACCCCGCCCTCTGGCGGCGCCGCTTGCGATGATATTGATCTCGTCTCGATAAGCCTGGCCGCCAGCAACGACGAACAAGCCGGCCCCGGCGAGTACTCGTTTCGATGGCGCGTACTCGCCCCCGCGACCGACGCCAACTCCTTTGTTCTTCCCGCCCTGGACGACTGCAACACCGTTTGGCCCAACGAGACGTTCGTTGCCCACAGAGCGTCGGTAGAACTCGTCGCCGACAGTGAAAGGTCCTTTGCGGACTTCACCGCGGTTGACGTTGGCGACGAGATCCCGAGCGCCTACGTCACGTGCACAACCCGCGCGAGCGAGTTCTTCCCCGAGGCGATCGGGGACAGCTTGCGATAACCTGGTGCCGCGACGGGCACTATCTCCGACGCCGCAACCGACCGACTTTCGGGGCAGCTCTCGCGAAGTCCATGGCATGTCAGACAAGGCGCGAGGAGGGAGTTGATTGGCCACCAACGACCGATGAGCAACGCCATATGAGGTTTCAGGGGCATAGTGAGTGTTGGTTGGAAACTAGGGCCCCCCCTAGTCTCCGCATCACAGACAGACATACGATTCCGCCTCCCCGAAGCCCCCGGCGGGTCATGTTGTCGGATCGGAAACTTCACGTTTCCGCACCGCCACGGTGTCGTCCCCAAACTAAGAACTACTGTTCCGCACACTCGAGACCTTCATGTCTAGCCGGTTTTCACGCGAACTACACCATGGTGAGAAATCTGTTCAAGAGAGGCGGCGAACGCCGGATTCCTTGGCAAGAGACATCCCAAACTACATCCAAGCTGAGATGCCGCGACAACACGCGGAGTTCTTTTCCAGCCTCGCCTTTCTGCCAGTCGGCACGCTCGACGAGCGTGGACGCCCTTGGGCCAGCATCCTCGTAACGCTATCCAACGAGGACTCCTCCATCGGAGTTACCGCATCCACAGCCGACGGGCTGGTGATCACGGCCAACGTGAGCCCTCACGACCCGTTTTTCCGGTCGCTCGACACATCAATAGGCAACCAGTCGAACTCTGAGCCGCTCTTCGCCGCCGTCGGGATCGACTTTGCCACTCGCCGGCGAAACAAGTTGGCGGGTACCATCTCGTCCGCAACTCTAGACCGGACAGGTAAGTCTCATCTTCGTCTCAACTCCAATGAGCACCTTGGAAACTGCCCGAAGTACATTACGGTCCGGTCGTTGGTCCCATGCTCGCGTACCCCGAGGCTCGCACTTGACGAGTTCGACTCACTGAAAACGCCGCTCCCCCTCCCCTGCAAGGAAGTGATCGACCGCGCGAGCACGCTGTTTTTGGCGACGACGCACGTACCAAGCGCCGGCGATGCTCCCGATGCGGCCCCCTACATGGGTCTCAATCACCGAGGTGGCGCACCGGGATTCGTTCGGCTTTGCGAGGAACCGCGCGAAGGCGGGCAGGTTGATACGTACCTCGTGCTCCCCGACTACTCAGGCAACCGTTTCTATCAGTCGCTCGGCAACATACAAAGCAGCGCCCTTGTTGGGCTTGTCTTTCCCGATTTTAGCGCCGGACACGCCCTGCATGTGACAGGTACTGCGGAGAACCTCTTTGACACGCACGCCGAAGAGGTCATGCCCCGAATGAGTCTGATCACCCGAGTCCGGGTAACCGGCGCAGTTTTCATCGAGAGTGCTCTCAGCCTGCGCATGGACTCGGAAGAGCAGCTCTCGCCCTACAATCCTCCGCTTCGGTATCTCCAGCGCGAGCTCGAAGCAATGGGACGACCCGTGTTGCCTCGTGCAAACGCAGAGGATCCGGTCAGCGCTACGCTCGTTTCTGCTCGAAAGCTGAGCACGACAGTGAGCACCTTCTCCCTGCAGCTCTCCAAGCCGGTCGAAGCCGTGATACCCGGCGGTTTCGGAATATTCGACTTCTCACAGGTACTGGACTCAGGCTACAGCCACATGAACGAGTCCAACCCTCAGGCCGTGAACGAAGACTACGTTCGTACGTGGACCGTGTCGTCTTCGCCTGACATTGACCCCAAAACCCGCCGCTTCTGCCCGGTTGACACGATCGAAGTCACCGTTAAACATCAACCAAAGGGGCTGATTTCAAGTTTCCTCCATCGCCAAGGCGATCTCGTTGCCAACGTCGAAGAGCCGGCGCTGACGTTCACGCTGAGGGGGACCGGAGGCCAATTCAGTTGTCTGACGCGTGAGAACTCCGCCCCGAGGGTGCCTCCTAGGATGCTCTGGGTCGCTGGAGGCGTCGGCATCACGCCGTTCATGTCGATGTGGGATGGAATACGGCAGGTTCTCGAGGTAGCCCCGGCGGCCTTCTCGACCGACATCGTGCTGGTCTTCGCCGCCCGAGACGATGACCTGAACCTGGTCCGCCACTTCTTGGAGAGCGCCGGTTCCTTGCTGCCGTCGGTTTCGCTGCGAATCCTTGCCCACCAGAGCGTTGGCCCGGCGAGGACCGAGGGTCAATCGGCGCGCGAGTCCCTGACGCGAGACTACGGCGCACCGCTCCTGTCTATTCGCGAGGGACGGCTTACGCCAGCCGACCTCGAGCGAGTTGAGAACCCGCTCGATCGCGAGGCGTTCCTGTGTGGCCCAGCGGACCTAATGCGCACCACTCGGGAGTGGCTACGCTCCAGGGGGGATGGGTCTCAGCTCGTTCATCAAGAGTCGTTTTTCTTCTAGCCTGGTTGGAGGGCGCAGCCGCATGGCATCGGTGTAATTCCAGTCAGCCGCCCCCCTGCGAGGTCAAGACGACTTCACTCACGCGTCACAGCAAGCGCTTCTTCAGCAGCGACACTGACCTGGTGAACATAGACTTCCACCACGCAGTCACCTACGCCGTATGCCGAATCGCCGGCATGGATCATGACCGCGCAGAAGTGGTCGCCTACTGCGCCCAGTACGTAGATGACGCGACCAACGACGGACTCGTTCTCTTCGACAATGGAGCCGCATACTGGCGGCTAGCCACCGCCCACAAGGCTCTCGACTATCGCAACTTTGCGGAGCTGGCGAAGCGATTGATTTGGGTTCCGTTCCACTTCTTGCCTGGCAACGGAGGGCTCCCTGCGGGCGAGTCGCCCGAAGGAAAGTTTATTGAAAAGCTTGTGACCCGTCCGAACAGCCCCCCTGCACGCGACATGATGCGCGCCGTGGTCCTGGAACGCGGCAAGCGCTACGGCCTGCACCGCCTGGGTGTGGCGGCCCACACGTTCGTAGATACGTGGGCGCACCAAGGGTTCGTAGGTGTTAGCCATCGGCGAAATGACGTACGGAACGTCGAGCAAAACGGAGAGCCTGACCGACACTTCGTCGCCAAGCTCACGCGTTTTTTCAATGGCGTTCTTCATCAAAGTGTCCCCCCCATTGGCCACGCGAACGCACTTTCTTACCCTGATCGCCCCTACCTCCGCTGGTGTTACTTCGATGGATCGGGTGCCCGCATCGTTCGCGACAACCCCGGCGACTTCGTGCAAGCGGCCGATCAGCTTTGCCGGTGGGTGCGACGCTTCCTGGCCGGTGACACCGGGGGCGATCCACCTGGGTTGCCCCCGAAGATCTCGGCCCGGATCAAAACGATGTTCGAGACTCTCACCGACGATAATCCAGATCGACGGCACGAACGCTGGCTTGCGGCCCTCGCCGAGGATGCGTTTGGCTTTGGGCCGGTCGAGCTAACGTACCGACCAAAGGGCGCGGATTCCTGGAAGCATCGAGCCCTCGGAACGACAGCGAGCCGGGACTCCAAAAGCGTACGCTTCGAATACCGGGCGGAGTTCCTGCGCAGCGATTGGAAGCTGTTCCACGACGCTTCCAAAGCCCACCGCCTCAGCGTGGTAGACGACATTCTGCCGGAATACGGAATTTCCGTCGCGTAGCAGTTTCCTCGCCCCTTTGCCGTTGCCAGTCTTGCGCGTACGCCCGCGCCTTGTCGAGCACGCCAGAGATACCAGACAGCCTGCGCTCACAGACTGGTACGAATACGTCATCGATGGTTATTGGCACGTTCGAATCCTCCGGGGGCGTGGCGTAGCGAACGAAGCCCCCCGTCAGCCGACGGGAGGCTCGTCCGCGACCGACGAGTCTTATGCAATGGCCGGCCGCCCGATCCGAAGGGTCCGCGACTCCGTTCCGTCGAAGACATCCAGAAACGTATCCGGATGGGGCCGCCGTCGATAGTTGTCCGTCTCGTCCCCGAACAACACCCGCCCCTCTTCGTCAAGCGCGATCACCGTGGCCATGACCGTGTCCTTTGGGAAGCCCTTCATTCCGACGGGCGAGCCGTCGATATCCTCGATTTCGAGGGCCCTCGCCGCCTTAAGGCCTTCGTCTTGGAGAATCTCGAAGTGCCCCGGCAGGTCGAGCTTCTTCGCGAGCTCTCTCGAGTTTTCGAGACCCTGGTTAGAGATGAACTTGACCTCCACCCCCTGGCGCTTCAGGCGTTCGGCGCTCTTTTTGACCTCCTTGAGTTGATTCATGCAGAACGGGCACCAGTTCGCGCGGAAGAAGACCAGCAGCGTCTTCGAACCGGCGAACGACGAAGAATCGATATCGCTGCCGTCCAGTCGCTTGAGGGGAAGCGTCGGAAGCGAATGCCCGCGGGAAATGCTGGCGCTGTTCCTCGGCCCGTAGGTCGAAAACGACCAGATGTACCAATGCAATGAGGCGAACCCGATGACGGAGATGCCAAGTGCGATGACTTGGTGTACCGCAGGGGGCGTCTGAAGGGTAGACAAGGTGTACGCGACCGTAGCGAACCCGGTTGCGTTGACCACCTGGAGCGCGGGCAAGCGCTTCGACGTCCGGGATATCCCCAGCGCATTGACCAAGACCAAGAGAAAGAACGGCAATGGGAGCGTTGCCGCTAGAGCGCCGAGCCACACAACGTCTCCGCCGGAGAGCAGGAGCATGACTCCGGAGCCAACGCCCGCCAGGGCGTTTGACAAAAACATTGGCAGGATCAGTTTGCTCTTCATTGTTCGTTTCCTTTCTGTTTGAGCAACGTGCTCCGCCTCAAGTGATCGGTGCACTTCATTGGCTCAGTGGGGTTCGTAGACTCTGCGAGGAGGCGCTTTAGACCGCCTCCTCTCACACCCACAATCTTGCGCATTTGATTTGCGGTCGGTAGGCGCCGAAACCGCGGAACAGTTATCTGAAAACCGAATGGGCTCGTCTGCCGGGCCGGTCCGACGGGCACGTTTGCCTAGTCAGTGTTCGCTCACCGACTCATCTCCTGAGTTTCTCAGTGACGCGCGCGGTCAGTTTGGCCCGGCACGCCTGAACGATTCCCCGTGTAGCTCTGGGAAACTGGCGCAGGACAACGTCCACGGACTCGCGTGCAAGCGCCTCGGCGTCGTCTTCCTCCAAGCTACGCTCGACCGGGCGCCGGCGCAGAATTCGGGCCTGCATCACCACGAGGTTGACCAACAGCTCGGCGTAAAAATCGTCGGACCTGTTCAGGCGCGCCCCCCTTCAGTAACGTGAGTAGCACCGCGCGAACGGCGCACCACGCTTCAGTGTCTTGCTCGCAGTCCTCGCAACAACGAGTCAACGTTGAGCGGCGCGTCTCCCGACTCCGTCAGGGGCTAAACGCCACTGTTTCCCGTATTTCTGTTCGTACCGCGCCGGCGAAACCGGGCGAACGCGAACGGTTCCTGGAAGGCAACATGGAGTTGCCTTAGGAAAACATCGACTCGAGCTTAACGACCACCGCATTGCGGCAACACCAAAGGCGCCGCTCTCGCGGTTTGGGCCCAACCGGGACCTACAAATTCTTGGTAGACGAAAACTCCGACCTCCAGCCGAGAAGACAGCCTCGTCGGATGATCGATAGCCTCGCCGCGCCGGTCCACGTGAAGGTGGTGTTACTTGCGAAACGATCCCGCTAGAAATTCGACAAAGGCTCGCGAAGAAGCCTTTGCGTGATGCCCACCGGGGAGAACGGCATGTACCGGGACGGTGCCGATGCTCCAATCGGGGAGCAGCCGCACCAGCGCGCCACTCTCAATCTCCGCCATGCAGCCGATTAGCGAGGTAGAGATGATACCCATTCCGGCGAGAGCCGCTGATGTCGTCCCTTCATTGACCGTGACCATCAGCCGACTTTCGACTCGAACCGACGTGGTTTTGCCAGCCTTTGTGAAGGTCCAACCCGTGGGGCCAGCGCTCGAAGGCCCGAGCACCACTCTATGTCCCGCGAGGTCTGACGGCACTCGAGGAGTCCCAGCCTTCGCCAAGTAGGCAGGTGACGCGGCCAGCAGGCGAGGACTTTCCGTCAGCTTCTTCGCGATCATGGTTGAGTCGCGAAGTGGCCCGAAGCGCAGCGCCACGTCGATGGCGTCGCCGATAAGATCTTGAAACGCGTCGGTGATCACCAGGTCGACCCGCAGGTCGGGATGTGGCGCAAGGAACTCCGGCAAGCGCGGAATAATCTCCCTCACAGTGAAGCTCATAGCCGCCCCAACCCGCAGATGGCCCCGAAGCTCACCCGTTCCTCGGACGAGGTGGTTGGCTTCCTCTAGTGCCGCGAGGATAGGGTCGAGCCTCGCGAGGTAGTCCGCGCCCGCCTCAGTAAGCCTGAGGGCATGGGTACTGCGAACGAATAACGCTGCCCCCAGGTCATCCTCGAGTTTCGAAATGATCCTGGAAACGGACGGTTGAGACAGACCGACCTCCTTGCCCGCCGTGGTGAAGCTGCCCGAACGGGCCACGCGCGTGAACAGACGCAAAGACGACACGCGATCGCTCATTCGCTTTCCGTATAACCGTTGGCCATTTCGTCACCCTACCAAACGGCTTCCGAATCCCCAACATTAAGCTCAGGGACGGCCACAGAGTCCGGCCGGCTCGCGAATTCCACCGATAAACAGGAGTGAAATCATGACATTGCAAGAAAAACTCGACGCGTTCAAGGCCGATTTCGAGACCAACACGGCGCCACCGGCGGCCGTGGAAGCGTTCCATCGCTCGAACCAGGAACTCATTGACGCCGGCAACGCCGAACGCGCCCTTAAAGCCGGAGACCGGGCACCGGAGTTCACGCTTTCGGACTCCGACGGCAACGCCGTCTCCTCTGCCGCCCTCCTCGCCCAAGGGCCTCTCGTACTCACCTTCTATCGAGGCGTCTGGTGTCCGTACTGCAACCTTGAGCTCCAAGCCCTTGAGGAGGTCGTTGGCGACATCAAGGCGCGAGGCGCAAGCCTCCTCGCAATCTCGCAGCAGAGCGCTGCCAATAGCCGGAACTCCCAACGGCAGAACAACCTCAGCTTTCCGATCCTCACAGACCAGGGCGGGGACCTTGCCCAAGCCTTTGGTCTGCGCTGGGAGCTCCCTCCCTACCTCATCGACGTCTTCAAGTCGTTCAAGGTCGAGCTTCCAGTCTTCCACGACGACGACAAGTGGACCCTCCCCATGCCTGCCCGCTACGTCATCGACCGGGACGGAGTCATTGCCTACGCCGAGGTCAACCCAGACTACACCCGGAGGCCGGAGCCATCCGACCTCTTCCCCGTCCTCGACGAGATCAGCGGGAAAGCGGCCTAGAAGGAGTCACCCATGGTCGCCATACCCGAAACTCCCGCGCGCACACGCTACGGATTCGAAACGGTGGACGGCATCCGGGTATTCCACCGGGAAGCTGGAGTCCCCCAGGCCAGGGCCGTTGTTCTCCTTCACGGTTTCCCCGCATCGTCGTACATGTATCGAGAGCTTCTAACCAGCCTCGGCGATGAGTTCTATTTGGTCGCCCCGGATTATCCGGGGTTCGGAAGCAGCGACTTCCCCTCCCAAGCTGACTATCAATACACGTTCTCAAACCTCACAAACACGATCGAATCGTTCCTGTTGCAGAAACAGATCACTGAGTGGGTGCTCGCAGTCCACGACTACGGAGCACCGATCGGGCTTCGTCTCGCGACGCGCTATCCCGAGAAGACAAAGGGCCTCATCGTGATGAACGGCAACATCCACGAGGAAGGTTTCCACCCAGAGAACTCCGCTTTGTTCCGCAGCTACTGGGACGGACGTACCGAGAAGAAGGAGGCAGCTCTCGCCAGTCAGCTCATGAGTCTTGAAGGCGTCCGCTGGCAGTATACCGAAGGAACTCGGAACCCAGCCGCCATCAATCCAGACAACTGGGTTCTCGACGTGGCCAGGCTACGACGCCCCGGACAACGGCGAATGCAACTGGACCTCGTATACGACTACAACAAGAACGTCGCACTGTATCCAAGATGGCAGGCCTTCCTCAAAGAATGGCAGCCGCCCACTTTAATCACCTGGGGCGCCCGCGACCCGATCTTCCCGGCGGCGGGCGCGCATGCCTACACCCAACATCTTGCGAACCCGGCGCTCCACCTCTTCGAAACCGGCCACTTCGTTCTCGAGGAGGACGCCCCTCGTGTCACGCCACTCATTCGAAAGTTCCTTCGTCGGGTCTCGTAGCTCAACCTGAAAGTGAAGACCTCGTCGTTGAACTTCTCACGGCAGCGCCGTTTCACGCGGCCACCGCGAAGGCGACCAATCCCCAACCTAGGGCACCTCGGACGCCCACAATACGTCTAATCGTCGCCAACTCGGAACCATCACGTTGCCCACTCCGAACCGTCGAATCGCCTTAAGGCCCCTGCGTCGCGAGCCGAATTGTGTGGTGAACGCCCCAAGGGCGTTCCTTCCAGCCCTAAGCGAGGAGGCGACAGCTGCGCTGCCGTCTCCTCGCTATCATTTTCCGTTCCATTCGTCCTGGTCTCGTATGGGGCTGAGGATCGCCTGATGATATTCATCTGTCGATGGATCCACGGAACGGATGGAACCGGCTCCTTCTCTCGCCTCTTCCTCAAAAGGGGCGCAAGTGCGGAGCCTAAGCCGAATGGGCCTGGTCGTGAAACGCACACTCGGGCATCTGTTCTGGCTTGGCATCGTCGCCACCCTCGGGGGGAAGTTCGTCGCGCCAGCACATGCTGCTCCGCTTTCCGATCACTTTCCTTTGGTACCTCCAGACGCTTGTCTAGCCGGTCTAGGCACCCTGTCTCGCGCCCCCTCCCGCGTACCTCAACCTCTATCGCTCTCTAACGACGAGACGCCCCCGGGCGAGGCTACTCCGCCACCGCCGAACCGCGAGCCCGCCCCCCGAGAACCATCGGACACCGACTTTGACAACCTGCCCCCGAGCGACCAGGCCTCGGGCGTACAAGCCGGCGCCATCGGTGCGTCGGAGCAGTGGCGTTGGGGCCCCCGCGTGCTCCTCTATCCCCTGAGGGGGCTCTGGTGGGCGGTTCTCGCCGTACCACGTGCCGGCATGTGGGCCTTCGATCGCTATCAGCTCAAAGAACGCTTCCGATCAGTGTTCTTCAACGATGCTGGCACTTTCGGAGTTTTCCCCGTTGCGTTCTTCGAGACGGGCTTCGGGCTCAATGCCGGGGCGCGACTTCTGTGGAACGACCTTTTCGGACACGCCGAAAAGCTTCGGGTAAGGGCGAGCTACGGAGGTCGTTTTCGTCAGCTCTACGCAGCACGAGTCCGATCAGGCCAGCTGCTCGGCGACCGTGCGGAAGTCGAACTCTTTGGTGAATACCAGATTTTTCCGAGGTCCCGGTTCTTTGGCATCGGAGCGGACGACTTGGAGGACTCGCCCTCCGACGGCTCATTGATCGATCCCCTAACGGATGGTCGCGCCGTTGACACACGCTACCGTCACGATGACGTCCGCTTTGGACTCGCGACGATTGCACACGTCTCCCAGTACGTCGATATCAGGGTGACGGCATCGTACACGTCACGCCGCTTCGATGATGAGGCTGACGCTGACGACAGTGAACAAATCGTGAATACATACGACACGAGTCGCCTAATCGGATTTCAAGACGGCCTCTCGAATATCTACGCCGAGCTCGAGCTGGTCTACGACTCTCGCCGCGTTAATCGATTCTACCTCTCGCCTGCTGCGCCATCCACCGGCGCTAAGCTATCGGCGTTCGTCGGCCGACGCGAGGGATTCGGCAAAGACCCCTCCGCTTTCTTTCGCTGGGGTATCGACGCCCAACGATACTTCGACCTTCACGGGGGCGACCGGGTCCTCGTAGTGCGCGGGTATGCTGAGGGAGTAACGGGCGGCATCGAAGAGGTTTCTTTTGTCGACCTCCCTCGTTTGGGCGGGCCAACCTTGCTGCGCGGCTATCCACGCGATCGGTTTCGCGACCGCAGTGTGACGCTCGCCACCATCGAGTACAACTACCCGGCGGAGCGGAACTTCGGTGGGTACGTGTTCGCGGACGCGGGGCGAGTGTGGCGAGATTTGCGCGACTTCGATTTCGACGGCTTTCGGCTTGGCTTTGGCGGCGGCATTCAGGCCCACACGACCAACGGATTTCTCGCCCGTTTCTTTGTCGCATCGTCCATCGACGGCGGCCTGTTCGTGAATCTCAGCTTTGATCCGGTGTTCGACACTCGAGCTCGGGAGGAAACGTTCTAATGCGGGCCGGTCGTCTCACATTCCTCGCTATCGTTCTGTTTTCATCCTGCACGCGCCCTCCCGCGGTGAGCAGTGTACGTTTTCGCAACCAGGCCCCCATCACGAGAGTCTCCGACCGGAACGACGTGCCTTCCCCGCCCAAGGAAAGGCCGTTTCCTGAGAAGCTCTATTTCTTTGACGCCGTAGTCTTTGATCGCGTGGATGACTACATGGCATTGGAAACACCTCGGCGGGCGATGAACGTAAACTCCCTCGGCGGGGTACCCGATTCGACGTGGTTTACGAATCGGATCGGGATTCGAGACCTATCTCTCGACGAAATACGCCTCGGTCCAAATCAATACGAGTTCCCGGACCTGTCTCAGGGGCTGAAGGTCACCGGAAGCAAAGTCGGCGGTGGTTCGGCTGGCTTCATTATTGAAGATGGCCGCGGCGATCGCTACATCGTCAAGTTCGACGAAAGTCATGCCCCCGTCACAGAGTCAGCTACTGACGTAGCTGTCCAGCGACTTCTCTGGGCATGTGGGTACAACGTGCCGGAGAACAGCATCATCTACTTTCGGCGCGAGGACGTCCGGCTTCAGAGAAACGCCACCGTCAAGGACGTCTTCGGCAACAAGCGCAGGATGACCGATGCTGACGTCGACGAGCAACTGGCTCGATCCTACGTAAAGGCTGACGGCACGTACCGCGCCTTGGCGAGCAAGTTCCTTCCCGGAGTTCCGATCGGCGGGTTCGCGATGCGGGGACTGCGTACAGACGACCCCAACGACCTCATTCCACACGAACACCGCCGCGAAGTTCGCGCACTCTTCCTCATCTTCGGCTGGGTCCAGCAGACCGACGCCAAAGAAGACAACACGCTCGATCTCTACGTCGAAGGCGACGACGGGCGTCACTACGTGAAGCACTATCTCGTCGACTTTGGAAAGTCGTTCGGGACCAGTGGACTGATTGTTAAGCGCCCCGGCGATGGCCACGTAGAGAACCTAGACTTCGAGTTCTTGTTCAAGTCGCTCCTTACTTTTGGACTTTGGAAGCGCCCCTACGAAGACACCCCCGCTCCGGGTCTGGAGATCCAGGGTTTGGGTCTGTTTGATGCCGCACACTATTCACCAGGCGCCTGGAAATCACACGCGCCCTACCGTCCTTTTGACTTCGTAGACCGATTCGACCTCTATTGGGCTGCAAAGATCCTGATTCGCTTCACCGAGGCGCAGATCCGCACTGCCCTCGAACAAGGTCGTTTCGAGGACCCACGCGCTGCCGAGTACCTGACGAAGACTCTAGTTGGACGCCAACGCAGGGCCGCCGCCTTCGCTTTTGGCCAGGTCAACCCGCTCGACAACTTTCATGTTTCGCGCGAAACCGGGGGGTACCGGCTATGCTTCGACGACCTCCTGGTCCGGCACAGGCTTGCCGAAGGTACGCGCGGAGCGCCCGAGTACGTCGCGACCCAATACGATGCATCCGGCGTAGCGACGGGCTGGCGTGCAACCAGTACTCCTTCGGAAGATCGCACAGGTTGCTTCGCGGGCCTGCGGCCTAGCTCGTCGAAAGAGGGCTATACTATTCTAAAGTTGGACACCATCAGAGGCGACGATCGACTGTCGCCAGTAGAGGTGCACCTCGCGCTAGCCCCCACGGACGGCCGCCTTCGAATCGTCGGGGTACGCCGCCGGTAGCCCAGCGCCGAGAACTTGCGGCACCAGTCCTGCTCACTCACATCCGTTCGCGGCCCGCAGCACCGATGTGCCGTACGCGACCGGATGGGGAGTGGTGCTATTTGCTCCGGCGCAGGCTTTCACAATCGCCGGGGTGAAGCGCCGACCGCTTCACCCCAACGAGCGTCAATCGGGTGACCCATGGCGCCAGGAACGAGCGGCACGGACCGAGAGCATTGTTCGTAGTCTAGAGTTCGATGTCGCCATAGAACCGAATTTCCGAGATCTTCCCGTCTTTCCACCGCTCCACGACACTCTGACGAATGTCTACCTTTGGGTTGTTGACGTGTTCCCACCTCATCTCGACCTCGTAGAAGACCGTGCCATTTCCAGCCCCTTCGTCATCCACCGCGGTAGCGAGCACATCAACCCCATGGAAGTTCCGTACTCCCTTCACGTACTCGGTCTCCGCGGCGACGAGCGCGTCTCGACCACGCGATGGCTTACCGTTGTTTGTTTGCATAACGACGTCTTCCGCGTAGAACCTCTCCATCGGACCAACGAAGTCCCCCTGCGTCAAAGAATCGATCAATTCCTGATGTGACTCGGCAATGTTCATCGCGCGTGTTTTCTCAGTTTTTTGGCTCCCGTGTCGAGAGCCCCGGGGTGCGAGAAAACAAGCCGCGTGTATGGGGTTGCCAAAATCGCCCCGCGGGGCGAGCCACGCCGATGTCGCGCCATCGCCGAACGTTCGGTGACAGCCTTCGGCGTGACCTGCCCTCCCCTATTTCGGCATTGCGCGACATGCGCACGCGCGAGTCGGCGATCTTTTCAGGCAACGGCCTGAAGCGCGCCATTCCTGAAACCCGAGGTCGTTGAGACCCGCGGCGTCGCCTAAGGGGCACCACAAGGTTTCCGAAGCCTAGCCTGTGACGATTCTGCAGTGTGGCTAGGCTCCCCCCATAACGGGGGCGAGCACGCCCTGCGTGATGTCACTGACAACCCGGCTCACATGGGCGAAGGCGCGTGGAGAGCTCGGAACGCCAACTGATTGTTCCCATCCCCCCAAACCCCGGATTTCCGCGATGAACGACGAACAAACGACGGTGAGGTTCGACAGAGTAAATACTGGTCTTGTTGTCATAGACCCTCAAAACGACTTCCTGAGCCCAGAAGGAGTCACTTGGGATGTAGTCGGCGCAAGCGTCACTGCCAACAACACCGTAGAGCACATAAGACAATTGTTCGCCGCCGCCAAAGCAGCAGATTTTCTCGTTTTCGTGTCTCCACACTACTACTACCCGTACGACCACAAGTGGAAGTTTGAGGGAAGACTCGAAGAGGTCATGCACTCGATCAAGATGTTTGATCGACCATCGGCGCTGCAAACGGAAGGATTCGAGGGGTCGGGAGCCGACTGGCTGGAACAATACAAGCCCTACATCAACGACGGCGAGACGGTAGTAGTTTCCCCACACAAGGTGTACGGCCCCGAGTCGAATGACCTCGTCTTGCAACTCCGCAAACGTGGGATCTCGCGAGTCGTGCTCGCAGGCATGTCCGCGAACCTGTGTGTCGAGTCCCATATGCGTGAACTCGTTGAGCACGGATTCGAGGTCTACGTTGTCACGGACGCGACCGCCGGCGCCCGGCTCCCGTTCGGTGACGGTTATCAGTCTGCCCTCGTCAATTTCGAATACATCTCAAGCGGGACGATGACCACGTCCGACGCAGTATCGCGCTTCGCACGCGAGTAGGGTTCGTGCGGGCTCGGTCCCGGACCGCGCGTCGCTTGCCTATGTAGGGCGGACCAAGATGACGCTCGCACCGCGGAGGTCGCCTCCGCCGGCCCACTCAACACGACGCACGGCGAGTCTTCGCCCCAATCATCCACTCATGCGGACTCGAGGTGCTCGTTACCGGCTTCGTGCCTCCCCACACCCAGCTGGGCCGCGCCTCGGCGCTCATTCACATTTCGAATAACGGTACGGCTCTACGTGCCTCTACCACTCGAGGCCCGAATCACCAACATTGAGCTCAGGGACGGCCACAGAGTCCGGCCGGCTCGCGAATTCCACCGACAAACAGGAGTGAAATCATGGCATTGCAAGAAAAACTCGACGCGTTCAAGGCCGATTTTGAGACCAACACGGCGCCACCGGCGGCCGTGGAAGCGTTCCATCGCTCGAACCAGGAACTCATTGACGCCGGCAACGCCGAACGCGCCCTTAAGGCCGGAGACCGGGCACCGGAGTTCACGCTTTCGGACTCCGACGGCAACGCCGTCTCCTCTGCCGCCCTCCTCGCTCAAGGGCCGCTCGTGCTCACCTTCTATCGAGGCGTCTGGTGTCCGTACTGCAACCTTGAGCTCCAAGCCCTTGAGGAGGTCGTTCGCGACATCAAGGCGCGAGGCGCAAGCCTCCTCGCAATCTCGCAGCAGAGCGCCGCCAATAGCCGAAACTCCCAACGGCAGAACAACCTCAGCTTTCCGATCCTCACAGACCAGGGCGGGGACCTTGCCCAAACCTTTGGTCTGCGCTGGGAGCTCCCTCCCTACCTCATCGACGTCTTCAAGTCGTTCAAGGTCGAACTTCCAGTCTTCCACGACGACGACAAGTGGACCCTTCCCATGCCTGCCCGCTACGTCATCGACCGGGACGGAGTCATTGCCTACGCCGAGGTCAACCCAGACTACACCCGGAGGCCGGAGCCATCCGACCTCTTCCCCGTCCTCGACGAGCTCCTCGAGAAAGCCGCGTAGCCTGCTTTTCCGCCCTGCAAGGGCGCTTTCGCCCTGTGGGACTTCGACCGGACCACATCTCAACCCACGGCAAGGAACAGTACATGCCTCAATTCAGCGTCCATACGGAAGAGACCGCTCCGGCTCCGAGCAAGCCGGTGATCAAAAAAGCAAAAGAAGCCTTCGGTATGCTGCCGAACCTCATGGCGACACTCGCGGAGTCTCCAACAGCTATCGACGCCTACTTCACGCTCATGGGCATTTTCGACAAAGGAAGCTTCACCCCTACAGAGAGGCAGGTCGTACTAATGACCAATAACCGCCTCAATGGCTGCACCTATTGCATGGCAGCGCACTCTGCGGTCTCGAAGTCTCAGGGCGTCCCAGACGACGTAGTGTCTGCTCTGCGCTCCGGCTCGGACATTCCGGACCCGCGACTCAGCGCACTCCGCAGTTTCACCGAAGCAGTGTTCCACGGAAGGGGGAAAGTGAGCGACGACGCACTGACGTCCTTCCTGGACGCAGGATACACCAAGGCAAATGTTCTCGAGGTAGTTGTTGGCATCGCGCTAAAAGTTCTTTCCAACTACTCAAATCACTTCACCCATGCTCCGGTCGACAAACCGTTTCAGCCGTTTTCCTGGTCACTGGACGAAACGAACACGCCGGGACAGAAAATAGCCTGACCCCAACGCTGAGAAGTTTTGCCTCGCACCTACGGCTAAGCCGTCCGTTTGATCTCGAGAAGAACAGATGGAGCGTAGACCGACCTCCGCCGCGACGGCGCCAACTCCAGCGGCTCGGCATTCCGTAAGGCGTGCCTCCCCCCTGAACTCTACGAACGAAAGGCGAACTGAGATGGAACAAAAATTTGTCGTAAAAGTTTTTCCGTGGTGACTGGTGTCCGTGGTGCAACGCCTATTTACGCGACTTCAATGGAGACGCCCTTCGCACTATCCGCGGATTGGGAGGTGATGTTCTCGGCATTACCTCTCAGGTGGGCAACCAATCGAAGCAGAACAACAACCTTGACTTCGAGGTGCTCGAAGACGCCGACAACGTAGAGGCGAAGAAGTATGACGTCTTCATCACACCAAAGGAGCATACCCCCCTCAAGGACGTTGAAGGCGCCTATGAGAGTGGCATGGCCCAACCGGGAGTCATTATCGAAGACTCTAAGGGAAATATCCTCTATCGATGGGCTATCAACCCGAGCGAAATGAACCTCGGAGGAGCGACGGATCGGCCGCTGGTTTCCGACATTGTAGGGAGTCTCGAGAGGATCCTAGCGGGTAGCGCAGCGGATCAGTTCGCGACCACCAACATGAAGTATCTCGAAGAAGATCACCCAGACCAGTTCAAGATCGTGCAGGACTATCTAGCATCGCTGAGGTGACTGACGCACGTTGAGCGGGCAAAGCCCCCCTCAAACAGAAGGGAAGCATAAAACGAAGGGGTGTCCCCGCCCTTTCGTTTTTATTCCGTTCGTTGTTGGACATCAGACGGAGCCGGAGAAATACCGCGGTTGCCCTGCTCGGTGCGCCGCTCGATCAGCCGGGAAGGTAGGGTGCCGCAGCGGGCATCTTTGCGAAGTTGGGGTAGCTCTCGAGCCGATGAACCCAACGCAAGGTATGGGGGTAGGAGGTTAGATCCACCTCGCCTTCTGTCGCAGCCGCGATGTACCCGTAGTTGGACACATCCGCGATCGTAGGCCGAGTCCCCACGAGCCATTCGTGTTCAGACAGCCGAGTTTCGAACAACGATCTCAGCAGTGTGTCCGTCTTCTTCATCGCAACGTCGTGATCCTCTGATGTGTGGAAAATCTTAATTCGTCTCGCGGCGCCGGGGCCTTCGAATACTTCTCGTGTGCTGACCGCAAGCCACTGCTGAACCTCGGCTGCGAGCGCAGGGGAGGCTGGCAGCCATTGCCGTTCCTTATCGTACTTCAGCGCCAGATACACCAATGCGGCCGTCGAGTCCCGCAAGACGGTGTCACCGTCGACGAGAACAGGCAGCTGTCCCAACGGATTAAGCTTCAGAAAATCAGGCGCCTTGTGCTCGGCTTTGAAAAAGTCGAGGACGATTTCTTCGAAGTCGAGAGTCAAAAGCTTCAGCATCGCCCAAGGTCGATGCGCATGACCCGATAGTGGATTGAAGTACAGCGTCAGATTGGCCATAGATCGTATTTCTCTAGGTATTGAAAATAGAGAAGGCGCGCCTTCGCGAAACCCAACACAGGGCTACACGAGGGCGCGCCCCACGGGGTGAGTGTTAGACTTCGGTCATTCCGCCGTCGACCTTGTACTCAGAGCCGGTTACGTACGCCGCATCGCTCGATAGGAGAAACGCCGCGACAGCCGCTACCTCCTCAGGTTTGCCAAATCGACCCAACGGCACCTGCGAAATAATCTGCTGGGCGAATTGCTCCATCGCCTCCGGAGGCATCCCGGTACGGTCCATGAAGCTGGAGTCAATCGGCCCCGGACTCACCGCATTCACCCGAATCTTCCGCCCCGAGAGCTCGGTAGCGAGAACGCGAACGAGAGTCCGCAACGCGCCTTTGGTTGAAGTATAGATCGAAGCCCCTGGCAAGCCCTTTTCGCGCCCAACGGAGGTGTTGAACAGAAAGGCCCCGCCGTCTTTCATGACGGGCGCGATGGCACGCGCGTGCAGTAACGGCCCACGGACGTTGACGTGATACTGGGCATCGAACTCTTCGGCCGTGACCTCGCTCAACGGCAGAAAACGACCGAAGCCTGCATTGAGGAACGCACCATCCAGTTCACCAAAACTGTCTTTGACTGCCTGGGCAAGCGACAGCGCAGCCGTTGGATCGCCCGCATCATTCTGCAGAACGGACAACCCCGCTTGCTCCGCGTCCGAGAGTCGCCCGAGGTTCGTTCCGGTGACGAGAACGCGGGCGCCCTCCGACAGCAGTCGCTTTGCGGTAGCGAGGCCAATTCCGCTCGTGCCGCCGGTAACTAGGAGTCTTTTTCCTGCAAATCGATTCATGGATTTTCCTCTATGGAATGCGTCAGTGAATTTGGGGAACGTCGTGCCGCACTTCGCGGCACGACGACTGAACGAAGCACCGGCTCGAGGTGAGCCGTCTAGTAGAGGCCCCGCGTCACAGCGCGGTTGTCTCCATTCTTGCAGCGAGAAAATCGATGAGACGCCGCAGAGAGAGCCGGCAATGAGGAGTTCGCCCGAAGAGTGCCCAGAGCGTATAGGAACGCGGGTGCCATTCAGGGAGTAGTTCGACCAGGCGGCCGTCGGCAATGGCAGCCCGTGACAGGAAGCCAGGCAGCAGCGCTATGCCAGCACCACCGACCACGGCGTCTAGTAGCGCAAAACAACTATCCGATCGAAGTGCGCCTTGGACAGTTGCGGTGCGCGTCCCTTGAGGCCCACTGAACTCCCAGCGGTGCGACCGCGTGCGGCCCAAGTGAGGATCGTAGATGAGACAGTTCGCATCGCGGAGGTCATCCGGTGACTCCGGGTTCCGGTTCTGCTTCAGCCAGTCCGGGCTTGCGCACAAGTAGCGGCGCCCATCCCCAAGCTTTCGCGTCATTAGGTCGCGGTCGCGCAGAGTCCCGCCGACAGCAGTGCGCAGCGCGAGATCGATGCCGTTGGCCTGTAGGTCCACGATTCGGTCCGCCAGCGATAAATCGAGCTTCACCTCCGGATTTTCGCGAAGAAAGTCGAGAAGCAGTGGCCCGAGCAAGCCCAGCCCCAGGGCGTTCGGCGCTGTCATTTTGAGGACACCGCCCGCCGCGTCTCGGAACCCTTCCATCTCCTCGCGCGCGGTCGTCGAGATGTTCAGGATCTCCTGGGCCCTCCCGTGTAGTGCGTGACCCGCTTCGGTTACATGCAGTGACCGGTTTGTTCGCACCAGAAGTTGCACGGAAAGCTGCTCCTCAAGCCGCCGTACCGCCTTGCTGACAGCCGAACGGGTTACGCCTAGATATCGTGCCGCTTCGGCGAAGCTGCCCTGGGCGATGACCGCCTCGAAGTACTTCAAGTCCTCCAGGTCCCACACCCACAGAAACTACCCCTGAAAGTGAGCACAAACTATGGGCACCACTGGTGCCCCTCAGGAAACATGAGGTTTCCTCTCCGGGAGGCGTGTGCCGGAACGAGGGCTTGCCGGGATCGCCGCCGGCCCCCTGCCCATTTGGCCCAACGCTTCTCGCCACTGCCCCCGCGTTGGCCGACCCTCGGACATTCCGGTCGGCGAGGGACCGCCGTCAAGAATCCGTTCCTGACCGGCAACGTCTCGTTTCCAGGGGGGCCCTACCCTCCCCTCTGCGAGCTGGCTAGTGTGCCGTTCATGATGCTCGGCAGTGGGAACGGGCCGAACGAGATAGCCGCTCCGAGGCGAGGAACGTCCGGTCCCAATGCAACGGCGGTGGGGAGGATTCGTGGAGCTTCGCAACACTTGGCCAACGTCCCCGGCTAACGTCAAAGGGTCAGCGACTGTCGAGCGCCCAGCGGTGTGCCCGCAGGTGGAGTGCTTCCGACGTGATTTCACCGAGAATGGTCGCGCAGAACTCACGGACAGATACGTCGTGACCGCGATAGAAGGAACCGGCCAGGTGATCTATCGGGCGCGCGCATACGCATTGCTCGCTGGAGACATCCTATTGATGAGGCCAAACGAGGTGTATCGATATAGCGTGCTCGATGCCCCGTTTCGTGTGACTTCTATGGCGGTAGCAACGAGTCTTTTTGAAGGTGTTGCTTCTGGTCCGGGTCAGAAGCCGCCCCTCGAGTTTCGTAGTCTGCGCGCTCGGCCCGACACCGGGCTAAAGGAGGCCTTCGCCCGACTTCGATGGGCTATCGGCGAATCGGCACGTCGGAGCAGCGTCGAGATAGCCCTGACCCGACTGATCCGCCGAATCGCGCTTCATCAAACAACGCGACCTGGGGAGTCCCCCGAGCACTACGCCCCTCTTTGTCCTGGCTATGTGCGGCGAGCCCGAGCGTATCTGGAGGATCGCTCGTATCGCGTTTCATTGGCAGAACTTGAGCTTGCCGTAAACAAGCGGCGCCACGGCTTGCTCCGCCGCTTCAAGGAGTCAATCGGAGTTCCGCCTGCGGAGTATCAGAAGTTGCGACGCCTGAATGAAGCCAAACGACTCCTAAGGAATGGCGTAAGCCCAGTCGAGACCGCAAAACAAGCCGGCTACTACGACCAGCCGCACCTGACCCGGCATTTTCGCGAGGTTTGTGGGGTCACTCCCGGGCAGTTCGGCAACGGGAGCACGGACCTGCAACTGCCGGGATCTCTAACCACGTGATGCCCCCCCTCCTTCGCGCCGTGTTCCGCCAATTCTTCTAAGCGCATCAGCACCGCCGGCAACGACGCAAGAGGCAACCGACTGCGGCACGACGCGCGCGAGCTAGTTCTTCCCCGAGGCGATCGGGGACAGCTTTCGATAACCTGGTGCCGCGACGGGCACTATCTCCGACGCCGCAACCGGCCGACCATAAGAAACAACGCGATGGAGAAGGCGACAGCGGCATACCGGCGCCTCGCCCCCACCGTCGCGCAGCCGGACGACTCCCCGGTGCCGGCACCGCAGTAGAAGCTGTAGAAGCGACACGAGTCATCGTCCCCGCCCTCGAGACAGTCGACGTTGTAGGCGCACCAGGCCTCGGCGAGCTCCGCTTCGGTGGGAGCGCAGCGCTCGGCGTCCGCGTCTTCGCGTCGGACACACCTGGTCTCGGTCGGCGGCCCCAGGCAATAGCGACGGTCGTACGCGACCTCAAACGGATCCACGCGCTCACGCGCGATCGTTTCGGGACGCGGCACGCAAAAGACCCGCGACGTCGTCTCTCCGGTCTCGACGTTCTGCGCGCTGAAGTCGGCGCAAAACTCGTCGCTTTCATCTTCGACCGCGGAAATCACTCCAAAGACATTGAGCGGATCGTCGTCGACTCGATAAAGAAAGCGCGCATCAGCTCGCTCCCGGTCGACTGCAATCGCCAGCATCGCCGTTTCCGTGAAGAATTCGGCAACGCAAACTTCAGGACGACCGCAGCTGTTAGTGGCGTCCCAACAACAGCTCTCGAACCGGGCGTTCTTCACGGCCACCCCGGTCGCCTCAACGCCGTCGAACGGCTCGCCGCTGGGCGCGCTCCCGGCGGTGAAGTCGACCGTCGATGACTCGACAGCGGTTCCGTCGGCGGTCGTCCAGCTCAGTCGGGCCCGGTACTCGCGCCCGACCTCCAGCGGGGCATCTGGGGTGAACAACACATACATCCCGGAAACATCCCCGCAGTCGCCGCGCCGAAGGACAGCGAGGTTCAGGGCCACCGTGGTTCCCGACAACCTCGCATCGTCGTCGCGGCGCTCGACCAACAGCTCGGCGTCCCGTCCCGCCGGCTCCGCCACCACGAACAGACCCAGCCGGCGATCGCCAGGACTAACGACCCGGGCATCGCCGACGCTGCCCGGGTCGGTTGCGAGACGATCCGCACGAGCCTGGCCAGGCTCGCCAGCGACGACAGCCGCGAGCGCGACGGTCGCAAGAGCCGTTCGTTGAGCTCGTCGGCCTATCGCCCCGTAGTCCGTCTGCACGATGACTAACGGTATCCCAACGGCCTTCCCGAACCAACGCCGCGTTTGTCGTCACGGGAACGGTTTGCCAGTTGCATGCTGCGATTCCTGTCACACTCTTGTCCGGTGAACAACGAAGCTGTCGGCGCCCCGCAGGGGCTGCGCTCGCCCAACCCGCGAGGTCTGTGGCGCGAGGTGTCGGTGCTGGGCGACATCGCCCGATTGCCTCGGCTTCGCTCGGCGGTTCGCCGCATGCCGCGCGGCTCGGCGCGCGTGATGGTAGTGCCGGGCTTTCTCACCAGCGACCGAACCACCTGGGTGGTGCGGCACTCGCTGGCGAGCCTCGGGCACGACGTTTCCGGCTGGGGACTCGGCCTGAATCGCGGCGACGTCCCCACGCTCGTCGACCGGCTACGCGAGCAAGTGCAAACGGTCGCCGTCGGCCAGCCGGTTCACCTGATCGGTTGGAGTCTGGGCGGCTACCTGGCCCGCGAGGTCGCCCGCGAGGCCCCCGATACCGTGGCGCAGGTGATCACGCTGGGCAGCCCCGTGGTTGGCGGCCCCAAGTACACCGGCGTGGCCGGCCTGTACCGCCGCCGCGGCGTCGATCTCGACGAGGTCGAGCGCGAGGTCGCGCTGCGCGAACAGGTCGCGCTGCAGGTGCCGGTAACCGCCCTGTACAGCCGTCGCGACGCCGTCGTGTGCCCGGCCGCCTGCATCGACCGACACAACCCGGCCGTGCGCCACGTCGAGATGACGTGCAGCCACACCGGCTTCGTGGTCAACCGGGATGTGATCGGCCGACTGGCCGCGCTGCTCGCCGACCGGTAGGCATCGGCGGGCGCGTCGCTCGAACACCGCCGTTTTTTTGTCTCGCCCCGGAAGCTGGGTGAGACTGCGGCGAAAGGGTTGGGGGACTCTTGGTGAAACGCATTCTCTTCGCGGTGGCTGCGACCGCGCTCTTGCACTCGTCCGCGTGCCTGGTGACAGCACAGCGCACGAGTTTCGTGGCTCTTTCTGAGGAGATCGACTCGACCGACGAGGGACCGAGCACCGATCTTTCGTCGGCCAGCGACTACTACGAAATCGCCGGCGGCGTTGGCTGGGGGCGCCTCGAGCTGTTCACCGGCTGGGGACTCGGCACGCAAAGGGCCCACGTGCGAACGCGAACCACGGCCACGGAACCGGACGACGTCGGCATTGCCGAGAGGGCCCACCTCGGCGCGTCGGTCCGGTTGGGTGATCTCGGACCGGTTCGCCTGCGCGCCTTCGGCATTCTGGCCGGGACCCTCGTCGACGTCTTGTTCGACAACAGCGAGTTCGAAGAAGACGAGGCCATCGACTCCCGCACCAGCCGCTCGTTCGAGGTCGGACTGGAGGCGACGCTGCTGGTGCCCGGGGCCGGGGATTCGGACAGCGGGCTTTTCCTCCGCATGGGCTACGCGGACCAGGCGGGCAAGGTATCCGGGCCCGAATTCGGCGCCCCGGACTACGACGCGACCGCGGTGGTCTTTACCCTGGGCGCGCGGCTTGCCGGTTTTTGGGGGAGCGACCAGTGACCGGCGGCCGCTCCCCCCTCGCCGTCGTCGCGCTGTGCATCTGGACGACCGCCGCCTGCGGAACGGCGGGCGGCAACCGCCCCGGTCAGGCCTTCGGCGTCGCCACCAGCGTAACGCGCGGTTCGGCGTACCTGCCCGTGAACGCCGCCTCCGGAACGACCACCACGTTGACGTATCGAGAGTCTGGCGGCCCGTTGACCCGACTGCTGTTGGGCTTGCTGGTCCCCATCTCGAGCGTTTCGAACGTGTCGTCGACGAGTCGTACGACGGTCGACTACTCGTGCCAGAGCGGCCGCTGCTACAAGACGACCAGGACAACGACCACGACGACCGCCACCGTCGACACGGCAAAGGCGGCCCGGCTCGCCGCCGCCGTCGACTCCATCGGCCGCACGAAAGAACCCATCGAGCTTCGACTCGATATCCCCGTGCGCTTCCTCGGTGGCGACACGTCGGGCCTGATGCTCAACATGCTCTACCACGGCAAGATTCGGCAGCTCGGCCCGTTCGCCGCGGTCTGGTTCTCGGGCGGCCTCGGGTTCGGCAGGTACACGTTTCACGACCGCGCGGTCACGACCCTGTCGGACGGCTTTGGCGTAGGCGAAATGGAGGTCGACGAGCAAACGTACTCGTACTTCGGCTTTCCGGTGCGCGTAACGGCCGCGCTCGGCCAGACGGGACTGCGCAGCCATGTGCAGGCGGACTTCAACTTGCTCGGTTTCGACTACGGCGGCGGCAACGAGGGCGACAGCCCCAACGCCAACCCGTTTCACTGGGGCCTTGGCTACCGCCTCGGCTTGCTCCAAATCGAGGCCGACGTGGCGTTTGGCCGCTCGCGAATCGACGGAGCATCGGCAACCCTGGAGGTTGGCATTGGTTTCTAGAGCAACGTGGGCAGCGCTTGCGATCGCGTTGTGGTCGCTTCCGGCCCACGCTCAGTCGGCGGGCGCCCCGGCGACGGCGCCACCCCAGTCCGACGCCGCCGCGCCCAATGGCGAGACTTCCGGCGGCGGCGAACGCGCGAGTTGGGGCGTGCAGTTTGGCGTCGAGGTCGGCGCAGGTCGCGCCGGCGGTGCGAGTGCCCCGTTTGCCACCGGCGTCGGGCGCGCGCTCACCGTTGGCTACTTTGTCGGCAACTGGGGACTCGAGTGGCGGCTGTTCGAGCGCTACGACGCGGGACTCGCCATCGACGACAAAGACGCGATCGACGGACGCCTCGGCGTCTCGTCGCTGTTTCTGCGACGGGTGTTTCCCATCACCAGCCGCGTCTACCCCGAGGTCTATCTCGGCGCAGCCCGCGTGGCCGCCCCCATTCTGGTGCCGGGCTCGCCCCTCGAGACCAGCGGGCGCCTGCTCAGCGACGAGCTTCGCGGCATCGGCCTCGGCTTCGGCGGCGGCCTGCTCGTCGCGCTGTCCAACGGCCTGCTCGTGACCGCCGGTGTCCGGGCGTATGCGGTCCGGTGGGAGCGAGCGGGAGACGAAGCCATCGTGGACATCGACGACAGCGGCGCCACGCCCCAGGGCGAGCGCAGCATCGACGTCGACGGTGGCCTGCCCCTCACGTTCAACCTCGGCCTGCGACTGCTGCTGTAGGCGCCCCCGGCAGCGAAGCGGACATCACGGCGACGACTGGCGCACCTCAGTCCCGCGATGCGCTCGCGGCGCTCTGCGGACACCTCGGCAACGCGACCGTGCCGTCGCTCGCCTCGAACGGCAGCGTGTCGCGCATGAAGATTCGATACACGACGCCCGACCGCCAGGTTCGTGCGAACAGCGTATAGCCGCCGCGGGCGCCGGCCTCTGCGATGGCGCGCACCCGCGCGCGGCGAAGTCGGTCCGCGTCGGTGCCCGTGACCGTCACGACTCGGACCGAAGCTCCCTCCTCCTGCCGGGTCTCGAAGTCCGATAGCGCTGGCTCGAAATCCCAATCGATATAGACCGGATGCAAACCAATCTGGGCCGGCATTTGCCGGACAGCGGCCACCCGCAGCGGCCCGCCTACGGGGCGGGCTGCGGCCGTGTCCCGCCTGACCAGCTCCTGCAGGCCGGTCGATGTTGACCGCAGCACGGGGGTAACGTTTTCGCCCAGGCACGCCCCGGTGCAGCGAACAACGGCGCCCGCGTGCTCGAGCTCCAGCGTGCCTCCACCGATCGCGTCCCCGTGCCACACCCCGGCCAGGCTCGGCCAGTCGGCGACCGACAGGCGAGACCGGACCGCGGCCGCTTCGTCCGGGTCCCACCAGCCCGCGAGAGTCGCCCCGGTGGCTCGCCAGTCGCTGACCCAGTAGTGCCCGCTGTCCGCGACATAGAGGTACCGGGCTCCCAACTCGTACTGCACGAACTCCCCCCATTCGACCGAGCCACCGATATAGAGGGCCGCAGAGAACGACAGGCTTTCGCCGGTGTCCGGGCAGAACTCGGCGCCCTCCTCATCGCACCCCGCGACGACCAGGGTCGCCGCTATCGCGAAGGCTCGTGCGACGTCGAAGGACATCGGCGCCCAGTGTGGCACCAGGGCAGAGCGCTGTGGTGTGCGCGGGCGCGGGGCGGTCCGTGCCAGGCACTGGCACCAACGGCACGGTGCGAACCGGTCTGTGCCGAAAGCACAATCTCGCAAACGGCTGAAACTCTGCGCGAAGGACGTGGCACGCGGTTCGCACTTACCGGGAAGCGTACGGGGCGTTACCCCACCAACTTCAACCGCTCACCCGCCAAGGAATCGCAGCCGCCATGAACCGTCTCTCCGTTGCTCTCGTCGCCAGCCTCGCCGCCGCCACCGTTTTCGCCGCCGCCCCGGGCGACGCCGCCGCCTTTCGCCTGGCCAAGGAAACCTCCTACGACAAGACCGCCGGCCAGTTCGGCGGCGGCTACTACGCCGGCGCCTACGTCGAGGGCAACCGCACCAACCGCGGCTTCGACATGGAGGCCTACGCTGGCGCCAATGTAAACGCCAAGCTCTTCGGCAACCGGGTCAACCTCGCCGATATCAGCATCTACGCCGAGAACAACAACGCCGGCGTCGCCGCGGGCGCCGGCATCTACGCCGCCGGCATCAAGCTTTGGGGCGTCGAAAACGGCACCGGCGTCGAGACCGAGATCGAAGTGCCCATCTACGGAAGCTCCTTCCGAAAGAACTTCAAGGCCCTCGGCGTGAAGGTCAAGGTGCGAGCCTCGGTCGGCGGCGTAGCCGGCATCACCGTCGGCGCCGGCGTCTCCCAGTCCGCTCTGCAGGTCTACGGCGGCCCCTACGTCTCCACCGGCGTCTCCGCCTCGGCCTCCGCCGGCACCAAGGGACTCAAGATCAAGATTAGCGGCGGTCTCACCCTCGCCCGCATCGACGCCACCGGCACTGGCGAGCTGTCCTGGAACCACAGCGGACGCGTCACCGCCAAGGCAACCTTCGGCTTCAACCTCAACTTCCTCGCCGGCGAGATCAAGCTCAAGCTCAAGCTCTTCGGCAAGGGACTCGGAAACTGGG